>Ga0114974_10000078_pt1 | contig 75436 bp, 60 predicted proteins | sample S_130206_EF_Meta_FD_87318 | JGI IMG/M metagenome (GOLD analysis project Ga0114974, IMG submission 87318) | Freshwater microbial communities from Lake Simoncouche, Canada to study carbon cycling - S_130206_EF_MetaG | ecosystem: Environmental > Aquatic > Freshwater > Lake | place: Lake...
AACTACCGCCTTACAACTAGAGCCCATAAAAAATGCTACGCGCCCAATACCGCTGTGAGTTGATTGTAAATGACTATGGTTGCGCGTGTCGTATTAATTATTTGTGACTGATCTCTGATGAGTGAGGCGTTATCGTGTGGCTTACTTTTTTCGGGCGGCAATGATGGCGTCGATCACTGGGTGTATGGTGTCTGGCTCTTGTGGGAATTGCTCAGGCATGCCAAATTTCACTAAATCACGCAGCATTGCGATAGTGGTTCTGGTGCCACGATCGCTAGAGCCCATGTCGTGTAGTAGCTCTAGGCACTCTTGCATTTCGTGGATTCGGCGACCGCAGTGTACTGCGGTGCCATTGACGTAGCGTTTGATAATTTTTTCAAATGGGATTTGGTTGAAGGTGACTGAGGAGTCGGCAATGACTTCATCCATGATACCGCGGCGGCGGGCGGCTTCCATGGTTTCGATCAGTAAGGCCGCTAGGCCTTTCATCAGTACACTGCGAATCAGTTTCATAGCGCTGGCATCGCCGGGTTTGGTGCCTACAGCGCTAATCACCATGCCGTATGGGTTCATCAAATCGCGAAAGGCGCTTGCATGATCACCGCTGGCGACGATGGGCACTTTGGTGCCCATGAGGTCTACAGGCCCCATGATGGCAGCATCAACAAAGCGTGCCGCGTTACCCACGATCAACGCAGCTTTTTCCATTGCGGCTGCGGAGTTAGTGCTGGCGTCAACATAGAGATGTTCGGGGCGCAGGTGTTTGTGAATTTTTTTAAGGACGGCGATCGCTGACTTACCTGGGGTGAGAACGATGATGAGGTCAGATTTTTTAGCTAGCGTGCCCACGGTTTTGACGAGTTTGACGCCACTGTCTTGGGCGCGTTGGGTAATTGCATCACCGGGTTTGGCTTTAGAACCAGTTCGGCTATAGGCAAGTATGTGTTTGAAGCCGGCTTGGGAGAAGTCTTTAGCAAATCGCGCTCCGGCTTCGCCAAAACCGAGTAGTCCAATGCGGGGTTTGGTATTGGTATTGTTTGTCAGCATAGTCAATGTCCCATCAGAGAAAAATTAAGTAGTGATTGTGCGTTTTATTTTGATACTGTTTTAGTGTTTTAGTGTTTTAGTGTTTTTTTTAATTTTCGAGTTTATTTTATCAGTCAATCTCGATTTTGGTATCAGTATAAGCAAGTATAAACCAGTATAAACAGGCTTATTCAATCTCTCCTATCGACTCTAGCGCACTGTGGACTTCTAACCAGCGATTTTCGGTCTGCTCGATGTGGTCGGCCAGTTCTTGTTGGCGTTGGGTGAGTTGGCGCAGGCGTTCGGGATCGGGTTGGAGATAGAAGGCGGGGTCTGCTAGCTGAGTCTGCAGGCTGTGTTGTTCGGCTTGCAGTTGGCTTAAGCGTTGCTCGAGCTGATTGGCTTCTTTGACGAGTGGACGGCGGCTGTTGAGTTTATGTTGGCGCTCGCTGGCGGCGTGTTCGCGCGCTTGACGGCGACTGGTTTTGTCGTCATTGGCTGCCGGGTTGGTAGATTGGCGTTGGTTGCGGCGCTCGGTCAGCCATGAGATATAGTCTTCGATATCGCCTTCAAACGGCCGGACTTGACCATCGGCAACCAGAAGAAAATCGTCGCAGATGGTGCGTAGTAGCGCGCGGTCATGCGATACCAATACCAGACTGCCAGTGTATTGGGCTAAGGCGGTCGTGAGTGCTTGGCGCATTTCAAGGTCGAGATGGTTGGTGGGCTCGTCAAGCAATAGCAAGTTGGGTTTGGTGCGCACCAACAGGGCTAGGGCGAGGCGCGACTTTTCCCCGCCCGAGAAGGGTGCGATGGGCTGCTCGGCCATAGCGCCACGAAAGTCAAATCCGCCGAGGTAGTCGCGTAGCTCTTGTTCGCGGGTATGCGGTTCGCTGCGTGCGAGGTGTTGCAGCGGGGACTCATCAGGGCGGAGTTGCTCGAGTTGGTGTTGCGCGAAGTAGCCGATGACTAGTCCGCGTCCGGCTTCGCGCTGGCCGCTGTGGGGGGCAAGTTCGCCGGCGAGGAGCTTGATCAGGGTTGACTTGCCTGCCCCATTGGGCCCGAGCAGGCCGATACGGGCGCCAGGAATGAGGCTCAAGTCTAGGTCTTGAAGGACGGGCTTTTGATTGTATTGGATGCTTAATTTATTTAAATAAATCAGTGTGTTAGGTGATTTTTCTGGGGTTGGAAATTGAAAGTCAAAGGGCGTGTCGACATGGGCGGCTGCTATCCGTTGCATGCGTCCTAGGGCTTTGAGTCGGCTCTGCGCTTGGCGGGCTTTGGTGGCCTGGGCGCGAAAGCGGGCGACAAAGGCTTCCATGTGGGCGATGGTGCGGCTTTGTTTTTCGAAGGTGGACTGTTGAGCGGCTAGTTGGGCGGCGCGGGCATCTTCGAAGGCGGAGTAATGGCCCGTGTAGAGCGTGAGGCGAGCGCCTTGGATGTTGGCAATGTGGGTGACAGTGCCATCTAGAAAGTCGCGATCGTGGGAGACCACGAGAAGGGTGCCTTTGAAGTTGCTCAACCAATGCTCTAGCCACACCACAGCGTCTAGGTCGAGGTGATTGGTGGGCTCGTCTAGCAGTAGCAAGTCGGCGCGCGAGATCAACGCTTGGGCTAAGTTTAAACGCATCCGCCATCCACCAGAGAATTCGCGCACGGGTCGTTGCAGATCGTCTTCAGTAAACCCCAATCCGGATAATAGTGCGGCGGCACGTGCGGGCGCGCTGTAGCCATCGATATCGGCGAGCCTGGCGTGGAGCTGACCTAAGGCTTCGGCAGGGGTGTTGGCAGCCAGTTGAGCTTCGATCTCGCGCAGTTCGCTATCGCCATCGAGCACGTAGTCTAGAGCGGTGGTGTCGAGTGCGGGGGTCTCTTGGGCAACACTGGCAATGCGCCAGGTCGCTGGCAGTTCATAATGGCCGCGCTCTGCCGTCAGTTCGCCTCTGAGGAGCGCGAAGAGGCTGGATTTACCGCTACCATTGCCACCGGTGAGGCCGACGCGCCAGCCGGCATGCAGTTGTAGGCTGGCCTCGGCGAATAGTTCGCGTGCGCCACGGGCTAGGGTTAAATCTCGAAATTGGATCACGGTGGGCGGTGTTCAAAAAAACACCGCCCACGGTTAGTGCGGGCGGTGGGTTGGGTGAGTTTAGTTCGGTTCGGTTTATGTGAGAGAGACTCGGTAGTGCTCAGTAGTGCTCAGTGAATAAGCGCAATCTATATAAGCGCAATCAATAATCTGAGTCAGCAAATGTAGCACTCTCAGCATACGTAGCGAACCATTCGGGCTTGGCCTCTACCGGCTTAGTTGAGGGTGACTTTCGCTTGCGTCACGACTTCTGCCCATTCCGAGACTTCGCGCTTGAGTAGCGTTAAGAATGCATCGGGTGAGCCGCCAGCAGGCACCAGACCATCGGCTGCGATGCGTTGTGCGAAGTCGGGTACTTTAACAATTTTGTCCACTTCGCTATTGAGTTTGTCGATGATGGCTTTGGGCATGCCTTTAGGGGCGACAATGCCATGCCAGTTGTTGACTTGGTATTTGTAGCCAGCTTCCATGACGGTCGGCACATTGGGCAGTGCTTCAATACGATTAGGGAAGGTGACTGCAATGGCTTTGAGACGACCGGTTTTGATGTGGCCAATGGCCGCAGACGATGCCGCTACCATGAGTTGGGTGTGGCCTGCGACGGTATCGACTACGGCTGGGCCTGTGCCTTTGTAGGGGATGTGTGTGAAGCGGGTGCCTGAGCGCAGTGCGAACAATTCAGTGGCGAGATGGGTGATACTGCCCGCGCCACTGGTGGCGTAGTTGATGGCGCCGGGTTTGGACTTAGCGAGGGCGACTAGTTCTTTTATGTTTTTAACCGGTAGCGAGGGGTGAGCGGTAATCACGTAAGGGCCGTCCTCGGTTTGAATCACTGGCACCATGTCGTTAATAGCGTCGTACTTGAGACCTTTGTAGAGGCTGGGGGAAGTGGTGTAACTGCCGGAGATGAGTAGCAAGGTGTAGCCGTCAGCAGGGGATTTGAGGGCGATTTCGCTGCCTAGGGTGCTGCCTGCACCAGGCCGGTTGTCGACAATAACTTGTTGGCCTAGCGCTTTGCTGAGGGGTGGTGCGATGACGCGGGCAATAAAATCGGAGCCGCCACCGGGGGCGAATGGCACGATCATGCGGATAGCTTTAGTGGGGTAGGTCTGGGCGTGTAAGGGACTGTGGGTGAGTGCGACTAGACTGAGGACGGCGCTTAAAGTGGCGCTTAAGATGCGCCCAGTTGCGGTGTGACATGTCATGCGAGATGCTCCAAAAAAATATTTAAATTCAAATAGTTATTAAAAGTAGGCGCTGCCATTGTGGGGTCTTGGCGGGGCTGATTTTACTCGAGTTTGGCGCCGCTGCGCTTGACCACGTCTTTCCATTTTTCCATGTCTGCGATCAGGAATTTACGGAATACTTCGGGGTCGTTACCCACAGCGATAGAGCCGACGTTGTGAATGCGCTTAATCGTATCGGCTTCAGCGAGGATTTCGACGATTTCTTTGTGGATCCGCATGAGCATGGGTTTGGCCATTTTGGGTGGGGCATATAAGCCATACCAACCAACCACTTCAAAGCCAGGTAGCCCGGATTCGTTGATGGTGGGTATCTCGCTGATGCCAGCCAGGCGCTTCATGCTGGTGACCGCGAGGCCGCGCAGTTTGCCCGATCGATGGAGGGGGATTGCACCTAAGAGGCCGGCAAAGTTGTATTGGTATTGGCCGGCAATGAGGTCGGACATGGCAGGGCCAGTGCCTTTGTAGGGGATGTGCTGGGCTTTGATCCCAGCCATCAGGCTGTAGAGTTCGCCTGCGAGGTGACCGCCACTACCAATACCGGCAGAGCCGAAATTCAAAGGAACTTTGGACGTTTTGGTCCAGGTCATGAATTCCTGGAAGGTCTTGACTGGAGCGCTCGGGTGCACCATTAGGATTAACGCTGCTTCAGTGAGTTGGGTAATTGGGGTGAAGTCATTGACTGGGTGGTAGGGTAGTTTGGGATTGAGTGCTGCGTTGATGGTGTGCTGGTGGTAGGGAATGAACAGGGTATAGCCATCGGGGGCGGCCGCCGATGCGATTTCGGCTGCCAATACTCCGGAGGCGCTGGGGCGATTGTCTGCAATCACTTGCTTGTTCAGGCGTTCGGTCATGCGTGCGCTGATGATGCGGGCTAGGCCATCTGTGGTGCCACCGGGGGCGGCAGGTACCAGCACGCGGATGGGTCGGTTTGGCCAATTCTCGACGGAGGAGCTTGCCCCGTGGCTAAGGGGGCTCAGTAACAAGGGCAAGGCGCAGAGCGTGAGGTTGATCGCGTGACGATAGTTCATAGATAACCTTTCCGTGAGTTAAAAAACCTATTAAATTCAGGTAGTTATGACTTTAAGTGGGGATTGTGCTTATTTGAACTTGACCATTTTGGGGTCGAACTCAAGGCCAAAGCCTGGGGTTTGTGGGACGGTGAGCTTGCCGTCTTTGGGTTGCGGCACTTCACGGAATAAACGCGAGGACCAGGGCATGTATTCAACTGTCAGGCCATTGGGGATGGCGGAGACCAAGTGCACTTGGATCTCGGGTGCTAAATGGCTGACCACGGGGATGTTAAAGGCTTCAGCCATGCCGGCAATTTTCATCCACTGGGTGACGCCGCCGGCACGCAGAATGTCGATCATGACGATGTCGACTGAGCGGTGTTCGAGCATTTGGCGGAATGGGGCGATGCCGTAGAGATATTCGCCGCCAGCAATCGGGGTGGCTAGGGCATTGGCAACGCGGGCTAGACCATCGTAGTCATCAGGTGTGGTGACGTCTTCGAGCCAGAATAGTTGGTAGGGGTCGACTTGGGCGCCAATCGAGATGGCTTGACGCACGTCCCAGCGTTGGTTGATGTCGCACATTAAGTCGATTTCGTAACCTACAGCATCCCGCACCACGCGGATGCGTTCGATTTCTTTGACCGGGTTGGTGTCGCCGACCAGAGCGAGTTGGGTTTTCATTTGACGGAAGCCGCGCTCCTTGAGCAGGGCAGCAGCCTTCTCAACTTGGGACAATGAGAAATGCCGCATTAACGCCCCACTGGCATAGGTGTCTATGGTTTTGCGGTGACCGCCTAGCAATTCAGCAACGGGTAGGTTAAACAGTTTGCCTTTGATATCCCACAGTGCAATATCAATGGCAGATAGAGCTAGGGTGAAAATGCCGCCTGGGCCGGCAGGCGAGGATTTGCGTAGTTTGTCGACGATGGCTTCGATGTGGTGCGGGTTTTCGCCAATGGTGAGTTCGGCCAGTGCTTGAACGGCGGTCAGTAGCGCTTGGTCTAGCGAGCCGCCAAAAAAGGTGAAGCCCAAGCCTTCAATGCCTTGGTCTGTGCCCAGTTTCAAGGCAACAAAATTCTTGGAGCCTGGTGTGGTGGGGCCATCGGCTAAAGGTTCATCGTGAGGCAGTGCAACAAGGGTAGTGCTAACGTGTGTGATTTTCATGGTCGGTGTGGTGTCTGTAGTTGTGTAGTTGATAAGTTGTGTAGTTGATCAGTTTATAAATTAATAAAAAAATTAATAAAAAAATGGTGTCGGTGCCCGGATCGGTGTGCAGTCTGGTTAGCACTTGATGGTTACAGGGTAAGGCCTGCTTGGCTTTAACCGGCGCATTGCTGAGTCTAGCGCATAATTTGCTGCCGCGTGTTCGGGGGCTGCTATTAGCGCCCAGTCATTCTGCAGGAATGTTTTTAAGTATTTGATTTTATTGAATATTATTTTTAGGTTTGATTGTAGTGCCTAAGATTTTAGCGCTATCGATTCTAGGGGTGCTGTTACCAGTGCAAGTGTGGCCGAGTCTCTCGCATCTGCGCCTAGGCTGCCGGGGCTGGCTCATCAGCCGCGGCCTCTTGGCAGGTGAGGACGCTGTGGCGATGTAAGATCACTTCCCGATCCCAGAAGTCGGGTGGAAGGCCCGAGCGTTGCTTTAAGTGATATAGAAATTCGGCGGGATCTGGGTATTCGGCCCAGGTGTGCGGCAGTAAGTGACTGCTGTGATAGCCGTAGCGAAAACTCAGACCGTCAACGCCAGGCCGCAACTGATTGATCACATCCTGCTCGTCATGAAAGGTGACCGCCTCTAAGGGCGAGAGTAGATCAATCCGAATACGGGTTTGCGCCCACTCCGCGATATTCAGCGGTGGGTGGCGGGGGTCGTTGGTCGCGGCAGTGCAGGCGTTGGCAATCAGATCGTCATGCCAGCTGCGATAGGCGACTAAGGAGCCGAATCGTCCGCGTAATTGAGTGCCCAGTTCTAGGGTGACGTGGCAGGCGCCGAGTTGTGTCAGCCATTGTGGGTGGCGCTCTGGCGCTGGTGCAGGCGCTGAACTCTCGCTAAGGCCTAGCGCATGACTGATGGCGCGACGTGTCAGTTGTAGCAGGAGGCAGCTGGTTGCAGGGGTGAGTTCGGGCAGCGTGTGTTGTGGGCTTGGTGCAGTCATAGTGGGGTGATGATGGCTTTGCGCGTTGGTGTGATGGGTGGTAATAGGTGGTAATGGGTGGTGCGAATCGTAATCTATTGTAGTCTGGAAGTGCGGACTGCGGTGTGGCTACAGGGGGGGCGATCGCTGTGGGTGTCCGCTGTTACAATGTGACCGCAAGCTTTGCGGTAGCGTCTCATTCGAACTTCGTATGACAACAGTGGATGACGAGACTGTACGGTAACGGTGGACGATATTAGGGTATGAGGGCGGTGTATGAGGGCTGTGCATTACGCATGTCCATACCAGCAGTGTATAACCGCAATGAAAAACAACAGTGAAAAATAACATAGGTTACTGATGAGCGTTGAGAGAGTGGATACAGACAGTGGTGCAGCTGCGGCTTCGAATAGCCGTTATGTGGCCTTGGTGCCTGCTGCCGGTAGTGGCACACGCCTAGGTGCAGGTATGCCCAAGCAATATCAATTATTAGCTGGTTTGCCCTTGATCCAGCATGCGGTGTCGACTTTGGCCGCACATCCGCAGATTGAGCGGGTGTATGTGGTTTTAGCTCCCAACGACAGTCATTTTGTGAGTTGTGATTGGGGAGCGCTAGGGGTAAAGGTGAGCGCGCTATATTGTGGTGGTGACACGCGCGCTGCGAGCGTGCGCAATGGATTGGCTGAGCTAAGCACTCAGTTGTCTGCGAGTGATTGGGTGATGGTGCATGACGCCGCCCGCCCCTGTTTAACCGAAGCAGACGTAGATCGGCTGATTCAGACCTTGAGTGCGAGTGCGGTGGGTGGTCTGTTAGCGGTGCCGGTGGCGGACACCTTAAAACGCGCGACCGCCGAGGGTTTGGTGTTAGATACGCAATCTCGCGAACACTTGTGGCAAGCGCAAACGCCGCAGATGTTTCGCTATCAACGCTTGGTCGACGCCCTAGCGCGCGCGGATTTGGCTACGGTCACCGATGAGGCGAGTGCGATTGAGCAGAGTGGTTTTCAGCCTCAATTGGTATTGGGTAGCGCTATGAATTTGAAGGTGACGTATCCCGCTGATCAGACCTTGGCGGAATTGATTTTATTGCGTTTCAATTAGGGTGAGGTAGACAGTCATGCGAATTGGGCAAGGTTTTGATGTGCATGCGTTAGTAGCAGGGCGACCGCTGATTATTGGTGGTGTGGAGATTCCGTATCATCTGGGTTTGGCGGGGCATTCGGATGCCGATGTGCTGCTCCATGCGGTCTGTGATGCGCTATTGGGGGCGGCCGCTTTAGGAGATATTGGCCAGCATTTTCCAGATACTGACCCGCAATATCAGGGTTGTGATAGTCGGGTATTGTTGCGGGCTGTAGTTGCATTGCTACAGGCGCGCGGGTGGGTAGTGGCAAACCTGGATAGTACGATCATTGCCCAAGCACCCAAGATGGCTTCACATATCCCTGCGATGCGTGCAGTCTTGGCAGCCGATTGTGGTGTCAGTGTGGACTCTGTCAGCGTTAAAGCTAAGACGGCTGAGCGCCTGGGCTTGGTGGGTCGCGGTGAGGGGATTGTGGCAGAGGTGGTGGTCCTGATAGAGCCGTCCCGCTAGCTGCTCACATCCCGAATACCTCTTTGGTTTTAGATGATGGAAGTGGTTGGTGATTTAACTGTGGATTAAACTGTTGATTTAACTGGCTGATTTTTGGGGGGATTGTGACCATACTGGCTTGTGTAGCTGGACTTTGTGTTGGGAAATCGCCATTTATGATCACTTGGCGCTAGAATATCAATAAAACACAACCGGCCAACCTGTCAGGTTCATCTGTAACCGCAGCGCGCTTTGTTCTGATCAAAAAATTGAAGGGGACAGTAAAATGTTGGCGACTCGCATACGTCAGAAAGACAGCTTATTTTATTTTGTAAGTTTTCCGGCCAAAGAAGTATTGGAAAACGTGCGATTTATTTCTCGTTTTTATGGTGATGGTGATCAGATTGAGCCGCAAGCCTTGCCCAAACATGATGAAATTGCGCAGTTTATCGCGCGGGTAGAAAGTACTGATGACGCCTTTCAGCGTCAAATGTCCAAAGCTAAAGTACATCAGTTATGTAATTTTTATGAAATGGCGGTCAGCCAACCGCCGATTCCAGGCACCGTGCTCTTGTTTACCTCGGATGCTTTGCGCTTTACCGCTTTATCTGGCCAAGAATCAGTTGGGCATTTAACGCCACCAAAGTCTAAATTTTTAATTATTGATGGTCAGCATCGCTTGGCAGCCTTGAAATTTTATTTAGATGAGAATCCCGCAGAGGCGGCGTCTATTAATGTGCCTTGCGTGATTTTTGATGGTCGCAGTGAAGACTTCGCCGCTGAAATGTTTGTGATTATTAATTCCACGCCGACCCGAATCAATAAAAGCCATTTGGTTGATTTGTATGAGCGGGTGTCCTGGGCTGACCCAGACAAGCGATTTGCCGCACGTTTGGTGGAGGATTTGTATTCCGAAGGGGATAGTCCGCTGCGTTATCGGATTAATCGCTTGGGTGGACGCAGTCTCAAGGATAAATGGATTTTACAAGCGGAGTTGTTTAACGAGTTACATCGTTGGGTGAGTGCCGATTGGCGGCGTATTAGTCGCATGAGTAATCTGTATCGAGAAAGTGACCATTACTACGAAGTAATACGCGACTTTCTCAAAGCCGCTCAAAAGGCTTGGGGCGAAGCTTGGGGTAGCGAGGATTATCAACTGACCAAGCCGGTGACGATTAAAGCCATGATCAGGGTCTGTGCTGATTTGGCTCGTGCCGATGCAGAACCGGCCGCGGGTCGTGTCAAGCGCTGGGAAGAACGCTTATCGGTATGGTCGGATCGCGTAGAGCAATTTGAAACGGTAGGTTTTTATGAGCGTTTTCCGGCTAAAGGCCAAACCGAGCGGGTGGCGCGTATTCACCGCGATCTGGCGCGTTGGGCAGGTATTGAGCTGAAAGCTAAAGCTGCAACCGCTACAGCGAAAAAAGCCTCATAAAAATATAAATTGTTTAAATGAGTTGGCTACAGTATGTGATTTGGTGCAGCGCTAATCTATATGCTGCACCAATTGAAGTGCTGTACGGCTTGCTGGTCGCTATTGGTCTAGCGCCTTCTGCTCAGCGAGTTTATTGCGGGATTGCCGCTTGCACCATGATTTCGACCAAGGTATCTGGGGTGCCTAGGCGCGCTTCTACACAGGCGCGTGCAGGCAGGTGCTGAGGGTTGACCCATGCCGCCCACGCTACATCCATTTCGGCCTTGGCCCGCATGTCTGTTACCCATATGGTGGCGCTTAGAATGTGTGTTTTATCGCTGCCTACTTTGTGTAGTAACGCATCCATTTTTTGGAGAATCTCGGCGGTTTGTTCGCGCATACCGGCACTGCGGTTGTCTGCAGTTAGCCCCGATAGGTAAGCGGTATTTCCGTAAGTAACTACACGCGAGAGCCTCGCATCGCTATCATAGCGCTTAATGCTTGTCATATGATTTTGCCTTTAGTTAGGGATAGAAAGGCTTGATTATAGTCTGAACTGAGGGGCGAGCGCTGGCGTTGTCAAGATTATTGTTGTGATGGTATAAATCGTATAACAGCCATTGACAAACATGAGCGCTAAGATCCCATCGGCAACCCATAATCCAATTTTATGGGGCAAATCTGTCTCCATCATTAGGTAAACACTACAACAGATACTGATGATTAAAATAGCTGAAAATGTTGGGTAGTTGAATATCAATCCAAGGCAGGCGTTCAAATACGCTAAAATGTGCTCTCGCTCAATGAAGATTTGGCGCGCAATAGCGCAAGCGCCTAGCACTGTTAAGATGGCAAAGATTGGGCCGCGGATGAGATGGATGAGCTCTTGCAGGAACTGTTTCATAAGGTGAGTGGGACAATATGGGGTTGCATCTTTAGATTTCTTGCGCTGTAAGCGTGTGTGTTTTAAAAGTATAAAGAAAATACTTAAGGATATGCATGAGGAAAAATTTAGAAAAATTTAAATAAGTATTAAATTAGATATGTAGTTATTAAGCGATGAGATCTTGAAACTTTTCTAAGCGACTGAATAGCGAGAGAAAATACTAAAAACAAATAGTAAAAGCAAATAGTAAGAATAAATAGTAAGAATAAATAGTAAGAATAAGTGTTAAAGGAAAATGTTGGTATCAGTGAGTTACCAGGATTGTCAATCAATATTTTATATGGTTTTTTAGTTTGCAAGTATTTAATATTTAGAAAAATAAGACGGTATTACTATTTTTAAAAATATTGATTATTTTTGATTTTTTTGATGGTTTTAATTGATTTATTGAAACTAAAATGATTTTAAATTTTAAATAGTAATTAGTTGATTCTGAAACTTAGTTTCATAATAAGTGGGTTTCCTAATAAATGAGTTTCCTAATAAATGAGTTTCCTAATAAATGATTCTCTATTTGATTGGCATATGATTGATAAGACTGCAGAGATTGTTTGCTTAGCGTAAGGAATGTGGTTTTGAAAAGCATGAATATTTTAGCGCTAGACACGTCTACTGAATTTTGTTCGGTAGCATTATGGAGCAATGGTCAGGTGACGGAGCAGGCGGTACATGCCGTGCAGACGCATTCCACGATTTTGCTGGAGATGGTTGATGCTGTTTGTCGCAGCGCTGCCGTTCATTTGGGGATGCTCGATGCGATAGCCTATGGCGAAGGGCCGGGTGCGTTTACTGGATTACGGATTGCGTGTTCGGTAGCGCAAGGTTTGGCACTAGTGAATCAAACACCAATGATTGGTATTAGTACACTAGCAGCTATGGCTTTGCGTAGTAATGCTGAGCGTGTGGTGTGTTGTTTAGATGCGCGTATGAATGAGGTTTATCATGCCGCTTATGAACGGCGAGGTAGTCTTTATATTGAGGTGTCTGCGCCATGTGTCTGTCCACCAGATCAAGCGCCGCGATTGGCGGGTGTATGGTCTGGATGCGGCAGCGGGTTTATAGCGTATCCTCAGTTGCTGATGCAAAGTACGGGTGTGGCTGCCGATGCAATCGTTGCGAATGTATATCCGCATGCCAGTAATATTGCTGCCCTAGCAGTGCCTTTGTTACAAGCGGACTCTGCAACTCGTGGTGTGGCTACACCGCGTTATGTGCGAAATCAGGTGGCCTTGAAAACGGCTGAGCGGTGAATCATTATGGTTTGGTCTAGGGATGTGACGAGTCGTGCGCTGAGTCAACAAGTCTCGATTCGATTGTTGACTGAAGCGCACGTTATGGCAATGTCTGCTATAGAATCCATTGTGCAGCAAGTCCCTTGGACTGAGGGTCAGCTGCGGGATTCGGTAGTCAGTGATCGGGTCTGGGGTTTGTTTCAGGCTGATGTTTTGATTGGATATAGTGTCATGATCTTGGTTGTGGATGAGGCACAGTTACTCAATATGAGTATTGCTAAAAATTATCAGACGCAAGGTTGGGGTAGAGTATTGCTCGATTTTGTACTCAACGATGCACTAGCGGCTGGCGCGACTGCCGTCTTTTTAGAGGTGCGGGAGTCAAACAGGATCGCGCTGCAGTTGTATCGAGTCATGGGCTTTGCCCCTGTTGGTTTGCGTAAGGGCTATTATGCTGCTCAGCCTGAGCGTGAAGCGGCGGTGTTGATGCGTAAAGTGTTTAAAGGGGTCTAGGTAAATGCGGTGCTGAATTTGGCGTGACTGGCTGGCAATGGTTAGATTGGCAACAGTCAGATTGGCAATGGTCAGATCAAACGAGAGAGAGCTAAGAGATCATCTGTCAATTCAAAGTGAGTAAAGGCAGGGTTAGTAAAGATAGTGCCAGTAATGGTAGGACCAGTAAAGGTAGGGCCAGCACAGGCAGAAACAATCAACAGAAATGCGTGTAGAGAGTAATCATGCCAGAGCATAGTAATCGACGACAAGCGATCTTGGAAGAAATGGGGCTGCATCCGATATGGTGTTTACGTCATGCTGCGGGTCGGTCTGTAACGCCAAGTGTTGCACTAGTGACTGTGGATCAACAGTTGGCAGACCTAGAGGCAAAAGTTATCCAAAAAAGTCCTGTTCAGAAGATCGTGACAGTCGAAGTGCTGACGCCATCTGTGGAACCTGCGCCTGATAATCCCTGGCAAGCTTTGCGCAGGAACGTAGTCAGTTGTCAGGCCTGTCATTTGCATACTGCTCGCCAATACGTGCATTGGGGCTTAGGTGAGTCATCTGCGCAATGGCTGTGTATTGCAGAGCGTCCTGCGCCTGAAGATGAACAATACGGTGAGTTATTAGCGGGCCCCGTACGTCGTTTTTTTGAGCAGATGTTGTCATCGATTCACATGCAATTATCAACGGATGTCTTTGTGACGGCTATGGTGAAATGTCATGATCCGCAACAATCACCCTTGACTGAATCATCGATTGATTGTTGTGCCGGATATTATGTGCAGCAAATTGCAATAATACAGCCTAAATTAATTATTGCGTGGGGTGAGTCGGTGGCACGTCAATTGTTATCGATCCCTTTGGGGGAGCCAGTCTTGCGTTCTCATGCCTATCAATATCAAAACACACTCTTGTTGGTGATGGATCATCCAGCGCAATTGCTGATGGATCCAAAACGCAAAGCTCAAGCATGGCAGGAGCTTTGTTTTGCAGTGAGCCAAACGTTGCGACCTTAATATTAGTGCATGGCTTTGTGCATGGAATTGGAGGACTCTTTCGGAGCTAGATTGATCAATAGACCTAGCGCTATGAAGGTGAATCAGGTATCACTAGGTATCACTAAATTGAATCTATTTAAATTTTTGAGAATGATGCTTAGCACTTGATCTATTTATATAAATAGCCTTGAGAATATCTTGCGTAACGATTACTCTGTTGTGAGCACGCTAGTTGTTTTAAAGTCCTCAATCATCAATTTCTAATTTAAGATTATCAAAATATTGACAAGAATAGGCATATTGCATGAACCCTTGGGGCGATTTATCACACATCATTTTCTGGTCAGCTTATGCATTTGTATTGATATTGATGGTCATACATGTGTTGGCTTATGCACTTCCCGCGCCCGGTGTGTGGTTGGGGGTGCTTGGTTTTGGCTTGATGTGGGCCTTGCCTCTTAATGCGAGTGCAAGTCTAATCACGTGGTGTGTCTGGGCGCTCTGGCTGATAGCTATTTTATCTCTGATACCCACCCCTATTCGTAGTGCCATTATTGGTGGTCCGGTATTTAGATTATTTCGTAAAGTGCTCCCGAGCGTCTCGCAAACTGAGCAAGAGGCACTAGACGCTGGCACGGTATGGTGGGAGGGAGAGTTGTTTAGTGGTCGGCCTAATTGGTCAACGCTATTGGCATATCCAAAGCCTTCTCTGAGCGTTGATGAGCAGGCGTTTCTGGCTGGGCCTGTGAATGAGCTGTGCGAGATGCTTAATGATTGGAAAATCTCCTTCGAAATGCATGATTTGCCCCCGATGGTATGGGCATATATAAAATCTCAAGGTTTTCTTGGGATTATTATTCCTAGGCAATATGGCGGTTTAGGTTTTTCTGCAATTGCGCATTCTGAAATTGTTATGCGACTGTCTACCCGTTGTGGTGCCGCGGCAGTCACAGTGATGGTGCCTAACTCTTTAGGGCCGGCAGAGCTATTACTGCATTATGGTACGACTGCTCAAAAAAATTATTATTTACCGCGCTTGGCCAAGGGTGAGGAAATCCCTTGCTTTGCGCTAACCAGTCCTGATGCCGGATCTGATGCCGGCGGTATTCCTGATTTTGGTGTCGTGTGTAGAGGGCCGTGGCAGGGTCAGCAAGATGTCTTAGGGATTCGCCTTACTTGGGAGAAACGCTATATCACACTAGGCCCAGTCGCAACTTTGTTGGGCTTGGCATTCCGATTACATGACCCTGAACAATTGCTTGGTGATCAGCGTGATCTGGGTATTACTTTGGCATTAATTCCAACCCATTTGCCGGGAGTGCATATTGGGCGGCGGCATCGGGCAATGACTGCGACATTTATGAATGGCCCGAATTGGGGGCGTGATGTGTTTATTCCGATGGATCAAGTCATTGGTGGTGTTGCGCAAGTGGGCCAAGGTTGGAAAATGCTCATGAATTGTTTGGCAGCGGGACGTTCAATCTCATTGCCTGCGAGTAGCGTAGGGGTGGCTAAACTAGCTACGCTGACCACGGGTGCTTATGCTCGTGTGCGCCGTCAGTTTAAGTTATCGATCGGACGTTTTGAAGGTGTGGAAGAAGTGATGGCGCGAATGGCTGCTAATACCTATGTGATGGATGCAGCACGGGTGTTGACTGCTGGAGCGATTGACTTGGGCGAGAAACCCGCTGTGGCCTCTGCTATTGTGAAATACCACTTAACTGAGCGCGGACGTGATGTGATTCGTGATGCCATGGATATTCATGGTGGCAAGGGTATTTGTATGGGGCCAAGCAATTATTTAGCCAGCGCCTATATGCAAGCGCCGATTGGTATCACGGTTGAAGGGGCAAACATTCTGACACGTAATATGATGATCTTTGGTCAGGGCGCTATTCGTTGTCATCCGTTTGTATTGCGTGAAATAGCGGCCGCGCGTGAAAGTGACCCAGTGAAGGCGCGTCGAGATTTTGAAGCGGCGTTAATGGGCCATGCTGGATTTCTCGCAGGTAATATCTTGAGATCTTTATGTTTAGGTATGACTACCGTGTTCTTGCCGCATAAAAAAGTTGGTGCGCCAGAATTGGAACATTATTACCGGCAGTTGACCCGTTTCTCTAGCGCATTTGCCCTGAGCGCTGATGCGGTGATGTTGTTGTGCGGCGGGAGCCTGAAGCGCAAGGAACGATTGTCAGCACGCCTAGGTGACATCTTGAGTGATTTATATTTGGCCTCTGCAGTACTGAAGCGCTTTGAGGATGAGGGTCAACAAATCGCAGATTTACCATTGGTGAAATGGATATTAATGGATTTGCTCTATCACATAGAAGATCGACTTAGTTCGATACTGAGTAATCTACCATCACCATTTGTAGCGATGTTGTTACGTGTGATTGTATTTCCAAGTGGACGGCAATACACGCTGCCTGCACCGGATCATTTAGGTCATCGTGCTGCACAACTAATGATGCAACCCGGCGCTACGCGTGATCGGCTCAGTCAGGGTGTGTTTGTGTCTCAGGATAGCCAAGACCCAGTGCGTGGCCTAGAGGATGCCCTACAGGCTGTGATTGCTGCTGAGCCGATTGAAGAGCGCGTGCGTCAATCACGAAATTCCTCAGCTCCCAACGCTCAGCCCGACCAGTCTGCGGCGAATCCCCAAATCACTGCTGCAGAGGCGACGTTAATTGCAAAAGCTGATACGCTGCGCCGACGAGCAATTATGGTTGATGACTTTCCTAAAGATTTTTCTGTTACCGAGATTTATCAAACCACTGAACCAGTTGGTCAGTATCGGGCTTGAGTACATTCAGACTTCAGCACAACAGCAGGAGGCATAAATTGCGATGATGTTCACGACAGAAAAAATATTGCATCAGCGTACGGTATTTATTACCGGTGCTAGCCGGGGTATTGGTCGCGCTATTGCATTGCGTTTTGCTCAAGCCGGTGCCAATGTGGTGATTACTGGTAAGACCACGGAGCCTCACCCAACGCTTACTGGGACTATTCATAGTGTTGCTGATGAAGTGCTGGCCCTTGGTGCTAACAGCTTAGCCTTGCAGCTGGATGTGCGCGATGAAGCGGCTATTGCTAAGGCAGTGCGTCGTGCGGCAGAACATTTTGGCGGTATTGATATATTAATCAACAACGCTAGTGCTATTCAGTTATCAGACACCCAATCAACAACGGCTAAGCGTTTTGATTTAATGATGGACGTTAATGCTAGAGCGACTTATTTATGCTCGCAGGCATGTGTGCCTATTTTGAAGCAATCGTTTAATCCACATATATTAAATCTCTCACCCCCTTTGAGTATGCGTAGCCATTGGTTTAAAAATCATGTGGCCTACACCATGGCCAAATACGGTATGAGTATGTGTACCCTTGGGATGTCTGATGAATTTAGTGCGCTAGGCATTGCGGTAAATTCATTGTGGCCACGCACCACGATTGCAACTGCAGCGATTGCAGTGAACTTCCCACCGGCCATTTATGCGGCGAGCCGCAAGCCAGAGATTGTTGCGCAAGCAGCGTTACAAATTGTGTCCAGAAATAGCCGAGAAGCAACGGGTAATTTTTACATAGATGAGACTGTATTGAAGGCTTGTGGTGAGATTGATTTTGATCAATACGCAGTCAATCCAGGCGCTCCGTTGTGGACGGATTTATTTCTGGATACAGAATCTGCCGTAGGAGCAGACGCATGAGTCACCCCCAACAGGCAATCAATCTATCTGCATCTATCACAACCCTAGATGCACTCTTTAGAGCGCGTGTCGCATTAACGCCAGATTGCTTGGCCTATCGGGCGTTTAGTGAGCGCTCAGGCGATTGGCAAGAGTGGACTTGGCGTGATATTGACGATCAAGTCACGCGTTGGCAGTTTGCTTTGCATCGTGAGGGTCTGCAGCCTGGCGATCGAGTCGCTGTGATGTTACGTAACTCTCCGGAGTGGGTAATTTTTGATCAAGCTGCTTTAGGGTTGGGATTGGTGGTCGTGCCCCTATACACCCAGGATCGGGCTGATAACGCTGCCTATATTTTGAATAATGCTGAGTGCAAGGTGTTGTTAATTGAAGGTAACTTGCAATGGCACGAGTTGGCGCAGGTGATGCCGGAGTTGACGCATGTACTACGGGTATTGTCTGTAGGTAAATGTCTCGTTGATCACGAAGAACCTCGTCTGCGTGATATAGCCAGTTGGCTTGCGGATATACATTTGGAGCCTGGCCAATCATTGCCGCTGGCTACGCATCGTGGCGAGGACTTGGCGACGATTGTCTACACTTCAGGGACTACCGGGCGACCTAAGGGAGTGATGCTTTCACATCATAATATTTTGACTAATATTAATGCCTGTTTGGTGCGTATGACTGTGACCACTAACGATGTCTTTATGTCGTTTCTACCTTTATCTCATATGTTTGAGCGTACTTGTGGATATTATCTAGCCATGATGGCAGGTTCGGTGACTGCGTATGCACGATCTATTCAGTTATTAGCAGATGATTTTTTGATTATAAAACCAACCTTGTTAATTTCTGTGCCGCGTATTTATGAGCGTATTTGGACTGCGATACGCGCTAAGCTTGAGGCTGGGCCTACGATCATTCGGTGGTTATTTATGCACGCTGTGGAGATTGGTTATTCTCAGTTTGAATACCAGCAAGGGCGGGCAGATTGGCAATTCAAATTGTTATGGTGGCCGCTAATGCAGCGCCTAGTGGCCAAAAAAGTATTAGCGCGATTGGGTGGTCGCTTACGTTGCGCATTGTCGGGTGGTGCCGCCCTGCAGGCCGATATTGCGCGAGTATTTATTGGTTTGGGTGTGCCTATATTGCAAGGCTATGGATTGACTGAGACTAGCCCAGTGGCATGTGCCAACGATCCGGTAAATAACATTCCAGAATCAGTGGGTCAGCCCTTGCGTGATATTCAAATACGTATCGGCGATCAAGGGGCGGTATGGATTAAAGGCCCAAATGTAATGTTGGGCTACTGGCGTAATGAGTCTGCCACACGTGCGGTCTTAAATGAGGGATGGTTTAATTCTGGGGATACGGGGCGGATTAGTGAGCAAGGCCATTTGTATATTACGGGGCGACTCAAAGAAATTATCGTTCTATCTTCTGGTGAGAAAGTGCCGCCTACGGATATGGAGTTGGCGATTGCTCGAGACACACTGTTTGAGCAGTTGATGATCATTGGTGAGGGTCGTTCTTATTTATCGTTAATTGCTGTGCTTCATGCCGAGCAATGGCGATCGTTAGCGCAAGGTATCGGTGTAGACCCTGACGCAGATATGTCTTTGCAGGCGGAGGTTGTGGTGGGGCTAGTCATTGAACGCATTGCTGCACAGATTCGCGAATTTCCAGGCTATGCCAATGTACGGCGAGTGATTTTAACGCGCGAGCCGTGGACTATAGAAAATGGTTTCCTGACCCCGACTTTAAAACTCAAGCGCCAACAAGTGTTAAGTCATTTCGCTTTAGATATTGAACGAATTTACAGCAAACCCAACAAACCATAAGTCGATTCAAATCATATATTTTTTCAATTGAAAAAGAATTTATTTTTGCGTAAGGATCAAGCCAATCAATTATTACCCGAGTTTGCATTAATCGGTCAGGCACCAACTTTACAGTTAATACCGATGCCATCGGATGCGAGCCACACAGGGGATGTGTTTGGTGGTTGGATTATGTCGCAAATTGATCTGGCTGGCAGTGTGCCTGCAACTCGTATTGCCAAAGGTCGGGTGGCTACCGTGGCTGTAGAGAGAATGACTTTTAAGGCCCCGGTATTGGTGGCAGACTTAGTGAGTTTTTACACTCAAGTGGTACGCGAAGGTCGGACCTCAATTACAGTCGATGTGAAGGTTTTTGCGCAGCGCTTAGCTGAAGGGGAGCGTTTTATTTTGATCTCAGAAGCGCAATTAACTTATGTGGCCGTTGATTCTGAGCGGCGACCGCGCGTATTTGCTGCAGGCGCTTGAAGTTATTGATTAAAAAATTTTAATCAATTAAAGTTCAATTAAGGTTCAATGTTTATTAAATTGTATCGGGTTGGTTTACTAGTGCAGTCATTAACGAGTGTGTATTTATAACCAGGGAGAGGCATTATGGGTCACTTAAAACATGGAATAAAAAAAATGGTGTTATCAATGATTCACTATTTATTGAGGGTGTGCGTTGGGGTGCAAGTGCTACTGCCACTGCGGCCGCAGTGGCAGTAGCACTTTGGACTAGCCAAGGGGTCGCTAGTGGCTTTCAGTTAATTGAACAAAATGCCAGTGGTTTGGGTAATAGTTTTGCTGGTCAAGCCGCTGCTGCAGAAAATGCGAGTACGATTTATTTTAATCCGGCAGGGATGACGCGCTTGCCGGGTCGGCAAATCTCTGCGGCTGTTCATTACATTAAGCCTTCCTCTGGTCTGACAGATTCTGGTTCAACTAATGCGTTGGGAGCGACAGGAACCAGTGGCGGTAATGCCGGTGTTGAGGCCATAGTGCCTAATATGTATACCTCGTGGCAGATTGATCCACAGCTGTGGTTAGGCTTGGGTGTGACTGTGCCATTTGGTTTGAGCACACAATACGATAAGGGCTGGGTGGGTGATTATCAAACTCGTAAGTCATCGATTAAAACTACGGATATCAATCCAAGTATTGCTTATAAGGTGAATGATACGGTGTCTTTAGGTGCCGGAGTCAGTGTGCAAACGCTAGAGGCGACTATAGAGCGCTCTACATATATATCAGCCTATGGCATTACAAGAGAGAGTAAGCTGGAGTTGTCAGAGACTGGATATGGTTTTAACTTAGGTGCAATGATCAACCTGTCCCCTGAAACACGAATTGGTTTGGCTTATCGTTCATCGATTAAGCAAAATCTAGGTGGAAATGTCAACATAACAGGTATTGCAAATTACTCGGTTTCGACAACAGTCAAGACCCCAGATAATTTATCGTGGAGCATCGCCCATCAAATCAACCCCAAGGTCGAGCTATTAGGTGATGTGACCTATACCTGGTGGAGTAAGATTAAATCAATGCCGATCACAACTACTACAGGAACCACTTTGGATACTTTTGAATTTCAATTTCGAGATACCTATCGTTTAGGCTTGGGAGCAAATTTTAAGTTGCGGGACGGTCTAATGCTTAAAGCTGGAACGGCTTATGATCAGAGTCCTGTTGTGGATCAATACCGCACAGCAACATTGCCGGATAATGATCGGATATGGTTGTCTTTTGGTGCAAAATATCAGGCTACTAAGCAGCTGACTTTGGATATGGGTTATGCCCATGTCTTTGTAAAAGATGCATCGCTGAATATCACTAAAACCAATCAAGGTACGGTTAAGGGACAATATAACAACCCTAATGTTGACATTCTGAGTGCGCAGGCGACCTACAGTTTTTAATTGGTAGTGCTTTAATAGATCGAAATAAATACACAAAAACTCCTGATCTGTAGATCAGGAGTTTTTTTTAAGCTTTAGTGGTCTTTGTTTAGCGCGCAAAGTCCGACATGTTAGAATTTGTATATTGTCTGTTTTAATTGATTACCTTGGAGTCAATCCTCTACTTTGGGGTTTGCTTCAACAATCCAGTTGTTGTGCAGTGTTTCTACAAGGGGTTCTAAGATATGTCTGCTCATCCTTTAATGGTGCGTAAGGTTGCAGTGCTGGGGGCTGGAGTGATGGGAGCGCAGATCGCAGCCCATTTAATCAATGCGCGCGTCCCGGTGATGTTATTTGAATTAACAGCTACGGAGGGGGATCCTAACGCTAATGTGTTAAAGGCGGTGGCGCAATTGAAAAAACTGGAGCCCAGCCCTTTAGCTGAGCCACAGTTGGCCGATTGGATTCATCCTGCAAATTATGATCACGATCTCGAATTGCTACGCGATTGTGATGTAGTGATCGAGGCGATTAGTGAGCGCATGGATTGGAAGGCCGGCTTGTACCAGAAGGTTGCGCCTTATTTGGGTGAGCACACTATTTTCGCGAGTAATACTTCGGGTTTATCTATTAATCGATTGGCAGCGGCTTTTCCTGAGCAACAACGCTCGCGCTTTTGTGGTGTGCATTTCTTTAATCCACCGCGTTACATGCATTTAGTTGAATTAATTGCATGCACAGAAACAGATGGTCAAATATTAGATAACTTAGAACGTTTCTTGGTGAGCACTCTAGGTAAAGGCGTTGTGCGCGCTAAGGATACACCGAACTTTATTGCGAATCGCGTGGGTGTTTTTTCAATGTTGGCGACCGTGCATCATGCGGCACGGTTACATTTAGGTTTTGATGTGGTGGATGCACTGACTGGCGGTTTATTAGGCCGGCCCAAGAGTGCGACATTTAGAACGGCAGACGTGGTTGGTTTAGATACTTTTTCGCATGTGGTGAAAACTATGCAAGATGCCTTAGCGGATGATCCATGGCATCAGTATTATCAATCGCCGCAATGGTTACAGGATTTGATCGCACAAGGTGCGCTTGGTCAAAAAACCCGTAAGGGAATTTATCAAAAAGTGGGTCGTGATATTCATGTGTTAGATGTAGCAAGCGCGACTACAGTGACTGCAGCCACTAAACCAACAGAAGCAAATAATTCAACGAATTTAATTTACCGACTCGCTGATGGTGTGGCGAGTGAGTCTATGGTGAGTATTTTGAAGAACCGCGATGCGGCGACACGGTTTTCGCTATTGCGCGCTTCATCAGATCCGCAAGCGCAATTGATTTGGTCAATTTATCGTGATGTGTTTCATTATTGCGCAGTACATTTGCCTGCGATTGCCCATAATAGTCGTGATCTTGATTTTGCGATTCGTTGGGGCTTTGGGTGGCAAGAAGGGCCATTTGAGATCTGGCAGGCGGCTGGCTGGCAACAAATTGCGCAATGGATACAAAGTGATATCGCTGAGGGCTTGACTATGGCCAATATACCCTTGCCGTCTTGGGTGCTGGAGCCAGATCGAGTCGGAGTGCACCGCGCAGAGGGTTCGTATGCGCCGTTGACGCAACACTATCAACCGCGTTCGGATTTGTCGGTTTATGCACGGCAGCCCTTCCCTGATCGGATATTGGGAGAGGATCGTCTGTATGGACATACTATTTTTGAAACTGATGCCGTGCGTTGTTGGCATACAGGTGACGATATCGCAATTATTAGCTTTAAGTCTAAAATGCATGTCATTGGTGATGATGTGCTGGATGGTATTTTGCAGGCCATCGATTGCGCTGAAAAAAATTATTTAGGATTAGTCATTTGGCAAACTGAACCGCCATTTTCAGCGGGTGCTAATTTAAAGAAAACACCTGCGGGTGGAGCGCCCTCAAGCCCACCTTCAGCTGTAGGCAAATGGTTTAAGCAAGTGCGTCTCGATACCGAGTCGCTTGCTTTGAAAGTGGCGCGTCAGTTTGGTGTGGCCGATCAGTTAATGGCTGGAAAGCTAGCGCAGGTCGAGGCCTTGGTTGAGCAGTTTCAGGTCACTACGCAGCGCCTTAAATATTCGATGATCCCCACAGTAGCGGCTGTCGATGGTTTAGCGTTAGGCGGGGGGTGTGAGTTGGTGATGCATTGTGATCGTGCAGTGGCAAGCTTAGAGACTTATATTGGATTAGTTGAGGTTGGCGTGGGCTTGCTGCCTGCTGGTGGTGGCTGTAAGGAGTTTGCGTTGCGTTCGGCGCAAGAGGCTGGTGGTGGAGATTTATCTCCTTTTATTCAGCGTTACTTTAAAACAGTCGCTATGGCTGAGGTGGCGCGTAGTGCCCAACATGCCCGCACTTTGGGTTATTTGCGCGCCTCGGATGTGGTAGTGATGAATCGTTTTGAATTGTTAGCTGTGGCAAAAGCACAGGTCTTGGCGCTGTCCGCTGGATATCGTCCGCCACTACCAGCTGTGAATATTCCTGTGCTTGGGCGAAGTGGTTTAGCAACCTTACGTGCTTATATGGCTAATATGCGTATGGGCGGCCAGATTTCTGAGCATGATGAATTGATTGGCACAAAGGTGGCGACAATTTTATGTGGTGGTGATGTTGAAGCCGGTAGCTTAGTCGATGAGCAATGGTTGCTGGATTTAGAGCGTAGCTATTTTATGGAATTGATGGCGACTGAAAAGACCCAAGCTCGTATTGAGCATATGTTGAAAACGGGTAAACCGTTGCGTAATTAAGATTAGGCAGTCAGCAGTGAGCACATTAAATTCGGCATCTAGAGTTCAGAGCATCGAACTCAGAACGGGTTGATGAGTCGATGATTTTATTTGGATATTGAAATCCATTTTGCGTCATAAGGATGAGTGATGACTAAACATATTGCAGATGCATATATTGTTGCCGCAACCCGCTCCCCAGTGGGTAAGGCGCCACGTGGCGCCTTACGCCACATGCGACCTGACGATTTGCTGGCGCAGGTCTTGAGGGCAGCGGTGGCACAATGTCCTGGTCTGGTCTTGAGTGATATTGATGATGTGGTTGTGGGGTGTGCAATGCCTGAGGGGGAGCAGGGCATGAATGTGGCGCGCATGGGTGCTTTGTTGGCAGGCTTCCCGCATAGCGTCTCTGGGGTGACGATTAATCGGTTTTGTGCGTCTGGCTTGCAGGCTGTCGCTGATGCTGCAGCACGCATTCGTTTGGGTGAAGCTGAGGTCATGATTGCTGCAGGCACTGAAAGTATGAGTATGGTGCCAATGGGCGGCAATAAGCCCAGTTTTAGTCCGGAGATTTTTACGCACGATCAACATCTGGCTATGGCTTACGGCATGGGGATTACCGCAGAGTGCGTGGCCGAGCGTTGGCAGGTGAGTCGCGAGGATCAAGACGTATATGCCGCAGAGAGTCATCGCCGTGCAATCGCTGCGCGTGATTCTGGTGTTTTTGATGCGGAAATCAGTCCATGCATGGTGACCCAACGTATTCCTGATTTACAGGCTAGAGACATACGCGTGCAGACTCAACAATTCAAGAATGATGAAGGTCCGCGCAGCGATACCTCGTTGGCAGTGTTGTCTAAGTTGCGACCAGCATTTTCGCAAACCGGCAGTGTAACTGCGGGTAATAGTTCGCAGATGTCCGATGGTGCTGGCGCGGTAGTTTTGATGAGTGAGTCTGCGATGAAGCGCTATGGCTTGCAGCCTTTAGGACGTTTTCTGGGGTTTGCGGTTGCGGGTGTGGCCCCTGAGGTGATGGGCATTGGACCGGTTGAGGCCATACCTAAAGTGCTCAAGCAAGTTGGTTTGACCCAGCAAGCTTTGGAGTGGATAGAGTTAAATGAGGCTTTTGCCGCCCAAACATTGGCAGTGATACGGCAATTGGATCTAGATCCTAACATTGTAAATCCTGTAGGTGGTGCAATTGCCTTAGGTCACCCATTAGGCGCAACTGGAGCGATTCGGGTCGCTACACTGCTCCATGGAATGCGGCAGCGCCAATTGAAATATGGTATGGTCACCATGTGTATTGGTACTGGTATGGGTGCAGCCGGTGTGTTTGAGCGCCTCTAGATTGGGCCGGTGATGGCAAGTGTTTTTATAGGTTAACCATGAATTTGAAGAGCGTTCGAAGACTCTCAGTGATGAGTGTGTGTGTAGTTGTCTGGAGTTTATTGGGCTGTGGTCAGAAACAGGATCAAGCGCCACAGGCGAATTCGCAAACGAATAAAGATGATAAGCCCAGGCCTGTACGATATATACAGGTTGGCATGAGTGCAACGACTGAGCAACTTGTGCTCCCTGGTGAAATACGTCCGCGCTATGAGCAACGCTATGGGTTTAGAGTGAGCGGCAAGATTGCTAAGCGTTTGGTCGATGTGGGTGATGTGGTGCGCGCTGGTCAGGAGTTAGCGGTATTGGATGCGCAAGATGTCATGCCTGCCATTAATGCCCAAGCGGCCTTGGTTGAAGTTGCCAATACCGATTTTAAATTGCAACAAAGCGAACTCAAGCGACAGCGTGAGCTCAAAGACAAAGGCTTTATCTCTGAGGCCGCCTTTGAGCGTCAACTGGCTGCAGTAGAGTCGACTCAAGCACGCTTACAAGCGGCCCAAGCGCAGTTGGCTAACATTCAAAATAATCTACAGTTTCAGACCTTACGTGCCGATCATCCTGGCGTTGTGACTGCGGTGGATGCGGAGGCTGGTAGTGTTATTGGCGCAGGCCAAAGTGTGATTCGGGTTGCGCAATTGGGTGAGAAGGAAGTGGCGATACAAATTCCTGAGCGAGTAATTGCACTGGCTAGAACTGCGAGTGGTTTTGTGGTGACTGTTGAAGCGTTAGGTGTGAGACCGTTTCAAGCGCGTTTGCGAGAACTAGCTCCTATGGCTGATCCTGCCAGTCGCACTTACAGTGCGCGCTTATCACTGTTGCGTCCGGATGAATCGGTTCGATTAGGGATGAGTGCCACAGTGCAATTTTCTGTTGGGAGTGCCTCTGCATTGATTGTCCCGCGTACTGCACTGTATACGCGAGATGAGAAAAGCCATGTGTGGTTAATTGATCAGTCCAATCAGACTGTGCGACTGATGGAGGTCAAGGTGGGCGCCAGTGATAATGATCGCGTTACCATTAGCAATGGCTTGAAGCCTGGTGATTTGATTGTAATCGCTGGGGCGAATTTATTGTTGCCCGGACAGAAAGTGCGATTATTGGATGACGCACTCGCACGACCAGCACCGTAATGCATAGCAAGCCCCCAGACTCACGCTGGCAGCGACTGAACGTGTCGGCTGCGGCAATTACCTATCAGCAATTGACTTTGTTTTTTATCATTGCCATGACCATAGCGGGTGTTTTTGCGTATACCAAACTAGGTCAACGCGAAGATCCAGACTTTGTATTTAGAGCAATGACCGTTCGCACGCTATGGCCTGGGGCGACGACTTCGCAAATTGATTTGCAGATTACCGATCGCTTAGAGAAGAAACTGCAAGAGATGCCGTATTTCAAGCGCACCCAGAGCTACTCCAAGCCTGGGGAGTCGATGATTATTCTTGAGCTGCTTGATACGGCACCGCGCAAGGAAGTTGCAAATCTGTGGTATCAAGTACGTAAGAAAGTGGCTGATGTTCGCCAGAATTTACCGCCAGAGTCGATTGGTCCTTTCTTTAACGATGAGTTTGGCGATGTGTTTGGCTCGATATACGCATTTACTGGTGATGGATTTAGTTTGTCCGAGCTGCGCGATCAGGTTGAAGCTGTGCGTCAAGAGTTATTGCGGATTCCAGATGCTGCTAAAATTGAACTCGTCGGGGTGTTGGACGACAAAATTTATATTGAGATGGCGACAACTCGCTTGGCAAGTTTAGGGATTGATCCGCAATCCATTGCGCAGCAACTTCAAGCTCAAAACATTATCTCGGCAACTGGTACGATTCAAACCCAGGATCATGCCCTGGCACTGCGTGTAGATGGCGGTTTGGACTCTGTGGATTCGGTGCGCACGCTGCGACTGGTGGTGAACGGTCGAACTGTGCAATTAGGTGATATTGCGACAGTATATCGTGGTTATGTTGACCCACCGATTCAAGCGATTCGATTTGGTGGAAAGCCGGCTATATTATTGACTGTTGCGATGAAGGGTGATGGAGATGTATTGCGACTGGGCAACAGTCTGAACACATCATTACAGCGGATCAAACATGATTTGCCAGTGGGGATTGATTTTCATCAAGTCAGTGATCAGCCCAAGGTGGTGGATGAGGCTGTAGGTACCTTTATGCGCTCATTGCTAGAGGCGGTGAGTATTGTGTTAGTCGTGAGTTTGTTCGCTTTGGGATGGCGTGCAGGTGCAGTCGTGGCCTTGACTATTCCTTTTGTTTTATTAGTCACTTTTTTGTTGATGTATATGTTGAAAATTGATTTACACCGCATATCCACAGGCGCTTTGATTATTGCTCTGGGTTTATTGGTTGATGATGCAATGATTGTAGTCGAGATGATGGTGCGTAAGCTCGATGAGGGCTTGGACAATTTAGCAGCAGCTTCTTTTGCTTATGCCACTACTGCCTGGCCTATGCTTTCTGGTACTTTGGTCACGGCTGCCGGATTTTTGCCGATTGCCACTGCAAAATCAGCAACTGGCGAATATACATTTGAGATGTTTAGTGTGACCACGATTGCGTTGGTGGTATCGTGGGTTGCCGCGATTATTGTGACCCCTTTGTTTGGTTATTGGCTCCTGAAAAGCAAGACGGCACTAGCGCCGCATTTAGCGCATCATGAGCATTTTAATACGCCATTCTACAATCGCTTACGCGCACTCATTGATGGGTGTATTCGCTATCGTTGGCGAACAATTGCCGTGACCTTATTGGCCCTTGCTTTGGGTCTTGTGGGTATGGGCTTGACTGAAAAGCAATTCTTCCCCACTAGTGATCGCACCGAAGTGATGGTTGAGATGTGGTTGCCTGAGGGCAGTAGTTTTAAGGCGACAGAAGCGCAAGTGGCGCGCTTAGAAGCGTTGATTCAGTCTAATCCCGATGTAAAGACTTATGTCACCAGTGTGGGGATGTCGCTGCCGCGTTACTTCTTGTCATTAAATCAAGAGTTATTTAGACCGAATTTCTCGCATACGTTAATTTTAACGAGCAGTGTTGCCGCTCGTGATCGAGTCGCCTTGCATGTGCAGCAGGCTTTGGATACCGCTTTCCCTGGAGTCAGAGCGCGTGCGATTAAGACGCCATTAGGGCCTCCGGTAGCCTATCCGGTGATCTTTCGGGTGAGCGGCCCTGATATCCAGGTGCTCAAACGCATTGGCGATGAGGTGGCTACAGTAATGCGAAGTCATCCACACACGGTAGAGGTGAATGCCGACTGGGGTGACCGTAGCCCTGCGTTATCGATTGTATTGAATCAGGATCGGATGCGTGCCTTGGGGGTTACCACTGCCGCCGTCTCACACACCTTGAGTGGTGCGGTGACTGGCAATGCAATTGGTCAATATCGTGAACGTGATCGTTTAATTGAAGTGGTATTGCGCCAGCCTGCTAAAGAACGTGCAGCGATTGCTCGAGTCGCTGACATTCAAGTGCCGACCACTTTCGGTCATTCAGTTCCGTTAGCGCAAATCGCCGAAGTGAAAGCAGTGATGGAAGAGCCTATTATTCGTCGCTACTCAAGAGTCCCGACCTTGTCGGTGCGCTCAGATATTACTGAAGGTATTCAAGCCCCAGATGTTTCTGCACAAATTGATCCGCAACTTAACACTATTCGTGCGCAGTTACCCCCGGGTTATCGGGTGGATATCGGTGGTGCTTATGAGGAGAATGTGGCGGCGCAAGCTTCAATTAACGCCGGATTTCCATTGATGTTATTGGTGTGGTTGGGCTTGTTGATGTTGCAGTTAAAAAATTTTTCGATGGCAACGATGGTATTAATTACCGCCCCGTTTGGGGTTGTTGGGGTTGCGATTGGCTTGTTGGCGTTTCGCATGCCTTTTGGTTTTGTTGCCATGTTGGGTGTCATTGCGTTGATGGGCATCATCATGCGTAATACCATTATCTTGATTGATCAGGTCAGGCAAGACTTGCTTGCTGGTGTGCCGGCTTGGATTGCGGTGCGTGAAGCTGCGGTGCGACGCTTTCGTCCGATCACATTAACTGCAGTGGCGGCGATACTGGCGATGATCCCGTTAACGCGTAGCGTATTATGGGGACCAATGGCGGTGGCGATTATGGCGGGTTTAATTGTCGCGACTGTGCTCACGATCTTGGCTGTCCCTGCAATTTATGCCGCTTGGTATCGTTTGCGCCCACCTGCTATTGATTCTGCCTAGTCGCGAGAAAGCTGCTGATTAATTAGATTAATTAGATTAATTATTCTTTCTTAATACCAGCAATCTGCACTAGATTCGCGTAGTGTTTCATGTAAGCACTAAAATTTTTCTCGAAACGCTCTGGACTGCCGCCAATCATTTCTACACCGTCTTGTTCAAAGGTCTTTTTAAATTCAGGATCAAGGATTGCGGTGTTAATTACTTGATTGAGTTTATTCACAATTGTTTTAGGTGTTTTTGCGGGTGCGAGTAAGCCGTAGGCCGAGATCACTTCGAAGCCAGGCAAGCTCTCGGCAATGGCGGGCACATCGGGTAATACGTTAGTACGTTTGAGTGCAGTCGTGCCAATGGGGATGAGTTTGCCTGAGCGGATGTGCGGTATGGTGTTTTGAACTGCAGTCATCAGGATGTTGATGTGGCCACCTAAGGTATCCACCATTGCCGGGCCAGTGCCTTTGTAGGGTACATGGTTTAATTTGATGCCAGACATATGGTTGAGTAACTCCCCGGCCAGATGCGAGCCGCTACCAACACCAGGTGTGGCGTAAGTGAGTTGATTGGGCTTGGATTTGGCAAGTGCAACTAATTCTTTGAGGGATCTGGTGGCAACCCCAGGATGCACTGAGATCATGATAGGGGAATTAAATAACTGGATAACTGGTGCGAAGTCATTCATCGAATCAAAGCGTAGATTGGCATAGACCGACGGCGCAATAAAAAAGCTGCCATAGACCAAGACTAGAGAATATCCGTCGGGCGCCGATTTAGCGACAATTTCCATCACCACAGTGCCGCCCGCACCACCACGATTTTCTACAACAACTGGTTGTCCCCATTGTTCTTTCATTTTTTTTCCAATTAGGCGCGCGGCCAGATCAGTACCACCACCGGCAGGACCAACGACAATCCGAATGGGTTTACTGGGGTAGTTATCCGCAGCAGCTGTCAGCGGACTGAAGGCTGTGCTCAATACGATGAGTGTGGTGCGTAATAAGTGTAGTGGACGAATATGACGCATAAATACCTCCTAGTTCGGTGGGACAATCTTTTGAAAAAACACTATACGCAGTGTAGTGAATATTGGTTAGCCTATCTTTCAATATATCTATATATTCATATATCTATTTATGGCGACCGTATTTGCTGGTCTGTTACTGCGTGATACAGAAGCTTCTGGGAAAGTCGCGCTTTGTTATTGTCACGCTATTACTGTCGAGGTGCTGGTGAACTACGCGACACTGCAGGATCGCGTAGTCATGTTGAGTAGATTCAATATTTTTAATGTAACTTATTGATTTTATTTACTTTATTGAATTTATTAGTTTTTATTGGTTACATATTAGGGTAGTTGGGACCGCCACCCCCTTCGGGGGTGACCCATACGATATTTTGCGTGGGGTCTTTAATGTCACAGGTTTTGCAGTGCACGCAATTTTGTGAATTAATTTGTAAGCGTGGATTGGCACCATTGTCATCCCGTACGATTTCATATACACCGGCAGGGCAATAGCGTTGCTCTGGAGCGTCGTAGAGTTCGAGGTTCACTTGGATTGGAACCGTTGCATCTTTCAAGGTGAGGTGTATCGGCTGGTCTTCGTTGTGGTTAGTATTGGAAATAAAGACTGAGGACAAGCGATCAAAACTGATCACACCGTCAGGCTTAGGATATTGAATGGGTTGACACTCTTGCTTAGGTCGTAGTGATTGGTGATCAGGGCCATGGTGATGGAGTGTCCAAGGCGCATTGCCGCGAAATACAATTTGATCAATTCCCACCATCAATGCACCGGTGAATAGCCCTTTGCTCATCCACGGTTTGAAGTTGCGGGCACGATGTAATTCGTCGTGTAGCCAGCTGCTACGGAAGGCTTCAGGATAGGCGCTGAGGTTTGGCGCAGGTGTGCTCTCTTTGAGGGCTGAGAATGCAGCCTCGGCCGCTAGCATGCCCGATTTGATGGCAGCGTGACTACCTTTGATGCGGGACACATTGAGAAAGCCAGCATCGTCACCAATGAGGCAACCGCCAGGGAAGGTCAGTTTAGGTAAGGACTGTAGTCCACCTGCGGAAATTGCGCGCGCGCCATAAGCAATGCGTTTGCCACCTTCGAGAAAGTGACGTATCGCAGGGTGTGTTTTGTAGCGTTGGAATTCTTCGTATGGACTGAGATAGGGGTTGCTATAGGCTAGTCCGACCACAAATCCAATCGCCACCATATTGTCTTCTAGGTGATAACAGAACGAGCCACCATAAGTGTCACTTTGGAGCGGCCAACCGGCAGTGTGAATGACTAGACCAGATTGGTGTTTTTCGGGTTTGATCTCCCACAGCTCTTTGAGTCCGATGCCATACACTTGTGGGTCTGCACCGTCGCGTAAGTGAAAGCGTTGCTCGAGTTGTTTACCCAGATGGCCGCGACAGCCTTCTGCAAAGAAAGTGTAGCGGGCATGGAGCTCCATGCCGCGTTGGTGGGCGTCAGTGGGTTGGCCATCGCGACCAATACCCATGTCCCCAGTTGCCACGCCTTTCACTTGTCCGGCCTCATCGTAGAGAATTTCGGCGGCAGCGAAGCCAGGAAAAATCTCCACGCCTAGAGCTTCGGCTTGTTGTCCTAGCCAACGCGTGACATTGGCCAGACTCACTACGTAGTTGCCATGATTCTGGAAGCAGCCCGGAAGTAGCATGGTGGGCACTTGGTAGGAGCTGGATTCGGTTAGAAATAAGAATCGGTCTTCTGTGACCGGCGCATTCAGAGGCGCATCGAGCGCTTGCCAATCTGGGAAGAGCTCGGTAATGGCTCGCGGGTCCATCACGGCACCAGACAAGATATGGCCGCCAACCTCGGAGGCCTTCTCTAGAACGCATACATTAACCTCGCGGTTTTGTTCGGCGGCGAGTTGTTTGAGACGGATGGCAGCGCTGAGTCCGGCAGGACCTGCGCCGACGATGACGACATCATATTCCATGGCTTCACGATCTGACACGGTTCACTCCTTTATCTAAGATGGTGGAATTATAACGCCATCGCCAGCTTATTCATCCAAGATGGCATAGGCACATAGGATGCCGCTGCGAACAGCGCCTTCTAAGGTGGCGGGGTAAATGCCCGCGGTGTAGTCGCCTGCGAGGTAGAAGCGTTTGCTGGCCGTGGACGAGGAGGGGCGCTCTAGTCTTGGAGTGCAGCTAAAAGTGGCCCGTTTTTCTGCAATGACTTGATGCCAACGTAAGGCAGGTAGTGTGCCAATGTGTGTGCGCAAGTCGCTGCAGATCTGTTGGGCTAAGTCGTCGTGAAGTATGCCACGTTGGGCATGTGAAGCGCTGATTACTGCACCGATTAAGCCGTCTTGGCCGCTAATGTAGCCACGGTCAAACACCCACTGGGCAGGACTGTTGTCCAGTCCGAGCATGATTGTGGGTAGTTTGACCTTGCTGTCAAACTGCAGATAAATGGAGTGTATGGGTTCGTATTGTAGTGCGTTGATTTGACGCACGGTGCCTTGCAGAGCAGGGATCTCGCGCATGAGTTTTGCTGCATGATGCGGCGAGACTGCACAGATGACATGGCTGAATTGTTCGACCGAATCTTTGAGATGAACTGCATAGCCTTGTGTAGTAGTTGTAACGTGTGTGACGCTTTGATTGCAATGAATCTTGCCGCCACGAGCGGTGATGTAAGCGGCTGCAGGCTCTGGGTAGAGTGCGCTTAAATCAGTGCGGGCTAGAATGATATTGCTTGCTTGATGATCGGCACCAAGGCTATCGTGCAGCACTTGCAGAAATACCTGGGCAGAGGCTCTTTCAATTGGCGTATTCAGTGCTGCAAGACACAAGGGCGCCCACAGCTTGGCTATTAGATTGGCTGGTTGATTGAATCGGGTTAATAGCGTGCCAACGGTTTCGTCTTGGGGCAGTCGGAACGCCGTCTTGCGTAAGTGATAGAGCCATTTTGCTGCCGCTAATTTGTCGCTCAGGCTAAAGCCTTGGGCACCAAGCAGACCCCAGAGCAAATTAAAGGGTGCGCGGTGCTCTGATAAACGTAGCTGCACGTCGGGGGCAATGTGCCAATTTAAGGGTTGTTGCAGTAAGTGTTGATTAGCGAGAGGGTTAACCATGCGGATTTGGCGCAAGGTTTCGGTATAAGCGCCAAGTAATACATGGAGCCCGTTGTCTAGCGCGGTATTCTCAATCGTGACACGGCGGGCGCGACCACCGAGCACTGAACCTGCCTCAAATACAGTCACCGGTAGACCTTGGTCGGCGAGCATACTTGCCGCCGCAAGGCCTGACCAACCACCACCGAGTATTGCAATAGCCACTTGTCGTATCCTGTTTAGTGCTTAGTGCCCAGTCCAAATACTTTTTGGAATCAGGGTATTACCTTCAAACACGCGACGTGCAGTGCGGATTAATGCAGCGCGCCTTAAGTCTTGTTTGCCGTTAACAAAGTCGGCGTCTAAATCGATGGCAATCTTGCCTGAGGGGTGTTCGATGAGAATTGCTCCTTGGGGGGCGGGGGGCAGTTGGGCAATTGTAGCCGCTACTGTGCCTGGGATGGCGAGTGCTGAGGCCACACAGACTGTGCCTGTGACCGCATGGGCACGGTGGCAAGTGGTGGGTACGAAGTAGCGCGAGGTGATGGTGCCACCCTCGCGTGCAGGCGAGAGCAAGCCGATTTTAGGCACGACCATGTTCGAGACGTCACCGAGTCCCATCAGTAGACCGGCTTTGCGTCTGATGGATTCCATTTTTTCAAACAGTGCCTGATCGGCATCGAGTTCCGTGGCAGTTTCGTAGCCCGTTTTGCCAAAGTCACTGGCGCGCATGAGGATCATAGGCATAGCGACATCAACGCAACTGACTTCAATGCCATCAATGATATCTAAGGGTTTGCCTGTTGGTAGTAACTTGCCGGTGACAGAACCAATAGTTGATTTGAAGTTTACTTTGACCGGTGCCGCAGTGCCGGGTACACCATCAATCGCGACATCGCCTTGGTAAGTGACTACGCCATTGGGGGTTTGAACGATTTGTTCAACTACCGCATCGGTATTGACGTTGTATACCCGCACTGTGGTTTCTGGATGAGTTGCAAGTACGATGCCAGACTCGATGGCAAAGGGGCCAACAGCAATCAGCATATTGCCGCAATTGGGTTTGGTATCTACAATTTTTTCATCAATCAGTACTTGGGCAAACAGAAAATCAACGTCAGCGTCCTCTCGTATCGAGGGGCTGATCATGGCGACTTTACTGGTGAGCGGGTTAGCGCCGCCAATCCCGTCTACTTGGTAGCCATGAGGAGAGCCCATGATGGCGAGTAGCACCGCGTCTCGCGTGGCGGTATCTGCTGGTAAGTCTTTGCGTAATAGAAATGGCCCGCGAGAAGTGCCGCCGCGCATAATGACGCAGGGAATAGCCGTTTGGGATGTAGTCAAAGCCTGCTCCAGTGTGAAATGTATTGATAAAAATGGCGAGATTGGATTGTGATGCGCGTGGCTTTTTTGACGCTATTGACCCCAATTATAGCGAAGCTCAGCGCGACAATTCGGCTCGATTCTGTAGGGCTTGATGATGACTGATATGGGGACTGGTTAAGCGTACACATTGTGGCGACGATTAATTTATGTAAATTACTGATTTAATTAGATAATTTATATATTTTAGGGTGGTGTGTAGTCGTCTGCGATTTCACGTCAGAGACCGTTACAATGACCGGCTGTTGCCTGCCCAAAAACATCAGATGGCTAGGTGAGTTCGAACCGAGTTTTATTTTTATTTAGGGAGATTGTTATGTCATCGACATCCACTATCGCTGCGGGTTTAGTGGTTCCGGATTTAGGTTATCGCGTAGTTCCGGATATTTTTAAGTTGCCCGAGGGTTTGAATTTTGGTCCTTGCTCAGGTGTGGCTGTGCGTAGCAATGGCAATATTTTGGTCTTTAATCGGAGTGAGCATGCGTTGATGGAATTTAATGTCAATGGTGATTATTTGCGCACTTTAGGGCAGGGTATTTTTGAAAATCCGCATGGCTTGCGGCTAGACCCACAGGGCAATATTTGGGCAACCGATACTGTTTCGCATATTGTTGTCAAAATGAACCCCGAAGGACGGATTCAGATGGTCTTGGGGGTGCGTGGGCGTGCAGCGGACTGGCATCAAGCGGGGCACTTGCGGTGTTTCAACGAACCAAATGATGTGGGTTTCGGCCCGCGTGGTGAGATCTACGTGGCACAAGGTCATGGTAAGGGCGAGTCGCGGGTTATGAAGTTTGATGCTGAGGGGCAATTTATGGCGACTTGGGGTGGAGAGGGCTCTGGCCCCGGTGAGTTTAATCAGCCGCATTCTGTGATTACCGACCGTAGTGGATTGGTGTATATCGCAGATCGCTCCAATCAGCGTATTCAGGTGTTTGATGCTGATGGTCGCTATTTGCGCGAGCAACGTCACCCTGGTACTCCCTGTGGCTTGTGTCTATGCAGCGATCAGCAGCATATTATGATGGCACACGGCCATGCCGGAAAAATCATGAAGTTGGACCTGGACTTGAATGTGCTGGGCGCAACTGGTGAGCAGGGTAAAGGACCGAATCGATATGGCGAGGCGCATTACTTGGCCTTGGATGCCGAGGATAATATTTATGTGGCCGACTCTTTGAATTGGTGTGTGCAGAAACTGGTGCGAGCTTAGAGCGCTATGGGCTGTGTCAAGAGCAGTTGCATTAAAGCCATTAGCACTTGGCACGGCGCTACATTATGAGTGCGTTTTCATCTATAACAGGTGGCACTTACGACTATGTGATTGTAGGCGGGGGTAGCGCTGGTTGTGTGTTAGCTAACCGGCTCTCTGCTGACCCCACTGTTACAGTATTATTGTTAGAAGCGGGTGGACGAGATGACTGGATCTGGATACATATTCCGGTCGGATATTTATACTGCATTGGCAATCCGCGAACCGATTGGTGTTATCAGACCGAACCCGAAGCCGGATTGAATGGCCGAGCGATTGCCTACCCGCGGGGGCGTGTGTTGGGGGGGTCGTCGTCGATTAACGCGATGCTCTATTTGCGCGGTCAGGCTCAAGACTACGATGCTTGGGCAAGCTATACCGCTGACTCGCGGTGGTCGTGGGCTGAAGTGCTGCCAGTCTTTAAGGGGATGGAGGACTACTGGGGTGGCGCGTCACCAGCGCATGGTGCAGGCGGCGAGTTGCGAATCGAGCAGCCCCGTGTAGAGTGGGATATTCTAGATGCGGTGCGCGAGGCAATGCTCGAGTCAGGGGTCCAGTCCACTACTGATTTCAATGGTGGCGATAATGCTGGTGTTTGTCGTTTTGATGTCACACAGAAAGCGGGTTTGCGTTGGAGTGCGGCACGAGCGTTTCTCAAGCCGGTTGAGAAACGCTCCAATTTACAGATCATCACTGATGCACATGCGCATCAAGTATTGTTTGAGCAGCGACGTGCGAGCGGAGTACGCTACTCGCATGATGGGCAGATGTGTAGTGCATTCGCTCGGCGTGAGGTGATCTTGGCGGCAGGGGCGATTGGTAGTCCGCAATTGTTACAACTGTCTGGAATTGGCCCTGTGCCATTACTACGGCAACACGGCATTACCGTTCTTCAGGATTCCCCGGTGGGACTTAATTTACAAGACCATTTGCAATTGCGTATGGCATTTCGTATTCAATATGCACGCACACTCAATACCATGCTGAGATCATGGCCTGCAAAAATCAAGATGGCCTTGGAGTATGCAATCTGGCGGCGCGGCCCCTTGACCATGCCACCGTCGCAGTTAGGGGCGTTTGTGAAATCTGACCCTAATCTCCAGACGCCGGATCTAGAGTTTCATGTGCAACCGATTTCCTTGGATCGTTTTGGTGAGCCCCCACATGCATTTCCGGCATTTACCGCGAGCGTTTGTCACTTGCGACCGAGTTCTCGGGGCCAGTTGTGCATTACTTCGCTAGATCCACGCGTGCAGCCGGCAATTGCTCCTGGATATTTAAGCACTGATTATGATCGTCAAGTGGCGGTTCGCGCTATGCGTTGGACACGCCAAATGGTCAGTCAATCGCATGCACTGGCACCTTTTGCACCTCGGGAATTTATGCCTGGTTTGTCGTTTCAGAGTATGGAGTCGTTAATAGAGGCGGCAGGACAAATCGGCACCACTATTTTTCATCCGGTTGGCACTTGTAAGATGGGTCAGGCCAACGATCCTACCGCAGTGGTTGACCCTCAATTAAGAGTCAAGGGTGTGACTGGGTTGCGTGTCGTTGATGCCTCTGTGATGCCCACCATCACCTCGGGCAATACCAATGCGCCCACCTTAATGATCGCGGAGCGCGGTAGTCAGTTAATACGATCTTCTCAAGCGTTATAGGAGTAGGCTTGAGGGTGCTGGCTTTTATGCGATGCGCTGCACCTGCATGTGAGCATCTAGAGTTGATGCGCATAGTCCTGTGCTGCCACTCACCGCAGCGGCACTACTAGGTGATGGTGTGGCTGCCAAGGGTATATGGCCCTCGGCGGTGAGCAGGCCTGATGTCGGATCTAAGCCAATCCACCCTGCGCCAGGGATGTAAGCTTCAGCCCAAGCATGGAGATCTACAGAGTCGGATAGCGGGCCTGTTGGTCTAGTCAAAGGCGTGTGATCCGGTTTTAACTGAATCAGATAGCCGGAGACAAAGCGCGCTGCAATACCACAGTGCCGTAACAGCTGAACCAGCAACCAGCTGCTGTCTCGGCAAGAGCCAGTGCGAGCGCGTAGGGTTTCTTCGCAGCTCTGAACGCCAGGTGCCATCCGTTGAACATAGTTAATGTCACGATGTAGTTGGGTATTGACACACACCAAAAAATCTACAGTACTCATTGCACGGTTGGAGCCAGTATGTTCCACGGGTTGCTGAATTTGATCTAGAAATTGCGTCATGAATAAGCCGGCAGGCTCTTGATGTAAATACGGTGTGAGATCTCGTATCAAAGCATCAGAATAGGTGAACGGATATTGAAGCGCGTAGGGTTCAATAAAGAAATCAAATGGATTGTACGCGGTTAAATCTGCAATGAGTTTGACTGTAATCGTTAATGCTGGAACCGCTTGAGAAAATATACAGCGCGCAATGTAGTTGCTAAAGATATCTTGTTGCCAATGTATGGATTGCGCAATGGGTTCTATGTGTAGAGCATAGGACTGAATAGGAGTGCGGCAGTGTGGTGCAGGTTTGAGTCTGATTTCATGTGGCGATAGCTGCACAGCGCGATCATATTGATAGCAAGTTTGGTGCGCGAGTTCAATGCATGTGCTCAACAAAGGGCCTCTGTGACTGGGTGCGCGGCGCCTAAATGCAGGGCGAATATATCACGCCCATGATGGGCGGGATGAGAATGAAGAGCAGAATAAGCAAAAGATTCACTACTGCGATCGAAGGCCCACTTCCCAATCAGGGTTTGGGAGTTCGCTAAAGACTTTGCGCAAGCCAGAGCCCCAGCGTTGATGCAGTATATTGAAATAGGGGTCAGTTTCATTGATTTGATGTTGCAGTGCAACCTCCAGCGTGTCTGTGCGATAGATTAGGAGATCAATCGGCAGCCCTACAGAAATATTACTGCGCATTGTGGAGTCGAACGAGACCAGCATGCATTTAGTAGCCTCTAGTATGTTGCTTTCAGTGGTGATCACGCGATCAATCACTGGTTTGCCGTATTTGCTTTCGCCAATTTGAAAGTAATTAGTTTCAGGGGTTGATTCAATAAAGTTGCCTTCGTTATAGATATGGAATAGTCGTTGTCTATTACCGGCGATTTGACCACCAACAATAAATGAAGCGCTGCTATCCACATTGGATTGTTCCAAATACGGGCCGTCGCGCCGGCGCACATCGCGCAAGGCACTACCAACCATTTCTGCCACTTCATACATTGACCGCGCATCGTATAACGTACGTTTTTGTGGAGTATCTCGTTGATCTTCTTCCAGTAAGTTAATGACATTTTGAGTGACCGATAAATTGCCCGAGCTTAAAATGACAATAAGTCGATCTCCGCTTTTAGAGAATACGCGCATCTTTTTGTAGCTGGAGACATGGTCAACCCCGGCATTGGTGCGTGAATCTGAGGCAAAAACCATTCCTGTTTTAAGTGTAATCGCAACGCAGTAAGTCATATTAATTAATTAATTGATTTATTAATAAAAATTTTATACATATTTTTAAATTGTAGCTGATTTCAGCTACGCAAAGCCATTAGCTTGACAGGCATTAAAAATATGCAATATTTTTTTGTAGTTTATAAAATTACGCTGCTCTTGGCAGGCGTTGATGCAAAAATAAGCTGTTATCAGCATAATTTGTGTTTGGCGCTAAGAAGTGTTGGTTGATTTCATCATGTAAGGTGTAGAGTTTTTTCAAGAAAGATAGTAGATATTCATGTAGTCCATCACTAATGATCTGATCAATCTGACCATAGTGGAGTTGAGCGTGCATTTCGCCTGCGATGCGCTCAGCCTCTTTTTTCTCGTCAGTGCATAACTGACTCAAAATTTCATATATGGTGTTCATGCAGGCATGGAGTGAGCGTGGTAGATCTGGTCGTAGAATGAGTAATTCGGAGACTCGGATGGGAATGATGACGTCGCGATAAATCCTACGATACGAACTCAGAGCGCTTACTGATCTCAGTAGTGCACTCCATTGGTAATAGTCCACCGCGCCACCAATCTCAGCAGTGCTGGGCAATAACGTGTGATATTTAACATCTAATAGTCTAGCGGTGTTGTCGGCGCGTTCCATGTAGGCGCCCAGTTGTATGAATTGATGCGCTTCATCTCTAAGCATAGTACCAAAGGTTACGCCTCTGAACTGATGTGAACGAGTTTTGATCCATTCAAACAAATCGTTAAGGCCATCGTTGTTCAGAGCGTATTGACAGCGGCTACTTAACTCCAACCATAGTGTGTTTAGATCTTCGTACATTTCAGTAGTCATCACGCCACGCATGCTACGGCCATTCTCGCGCGCTGCTTGAACTAATGAATAAATGCTAGATGGGTTGGTGTGGTCAATAATCATGAAACGCAATACTGAATCTGCGTTGGGAGCGCTGGAGTGTTTTTTGTAAAAATCACTTGCCAGGCCGTTAATGACTAAGGGCAGCGCCCACGGTTCTGCCCATGATTGTGCTGCATCAATGACTCGATAGGGTAGTAGAGACATTTGATGGGTAATGTCTAGCAGGCGCGCTGTATTTTCAGCTCGCTCAATTTGCCTAGACATCCAATACAGATTATTAGCATGGCGACTTAACATGAGGTTCCCTCCAGTATCCAAGTATCTTTGGTGCCACCGCCTTGTGATGAATTCACCACAAGCGAGCCTTCTGTTAACGCGACCCGTGTGAGTCCGCCTGGTACGAGTGTGGTCTCGCGTCCCGATAAAACATAGGGTCGTAAGTCTACATGCCTGGGCACGAGTTGATTATTTAAAAAAGTTGGACAAGTCGACAGTGATAGGGTGGGCTGAGCAATATATTTGCTCGGATTGGCAAGAATCCGCTCACGGAAGTCGGCAATTTGTGCCGCTGTGGAGGTTGGGCCCACTAACATCCCATAACCGCCAGAGCCCTGCACTTCTTTAACAACCAGTTCGGGTAGGTGTGCTAGTGCATAAGCTAAGTCACTTGCGATGCTCAGTCGGTAGGTTGGGACGTTGTTTAGGATAGGTTCTTCGCCAAGGTAAAAGCGAATCATCTCGGGCACATAAAGGTATGTTGATTTGTCGTCAGCAACACCGGTGCCAATGGCGTTTGCGAGTGTGACATTGCCTGCGCAGTAGGCGGCAAATAAACCAGGCACACCAATGACGGAGTCGCGACGGAACGCTTCTGGGTCTAAGAAGTCGTCGTCAATGCGCCGATAGATGACGTCTACTTTTTGTGGGCCATGTGTGGTGCGCATATAGACAAATTTATTTGATACGAATAAATCTTGCCCTTCGACTAATTCGATACCCATTTGTTGCGCCAGAAATGCGTGCTCAAAATAGGCGCTGTTGTAGGCGCCAGGTGACATTAATACAACTGTAGGTTGCCCGTTATTAGATGGCGCAACCGCACGCAGATTGTCTAGTAATACGTCGGTATAGTGATCAATGGGTGCAACTGGAAAGCGCCCGAATAAGTCTGGAAATAATCGCATCATCATTTTGCGATTCTCAAGCATATAGGATACGCCAGACGGTGTCCTGAGGTTGTCCTCGAGTACGTAAAATTGATTAGTGTCTGTTTTGACAATATCAACTCCAGCAATGTGTACGTAGATATCACCTGGCACCTTAACCCCGCTCATTTCGGGGCGATAGGCGGGGTGTTGGAAGATTTGATCCCCTGGTATGACGCCTGCTCGTATGATGTTGTGTTCATGATAGATGTCTTTGATGAACGCGTTTAGAGCGCGCACACGCTGACAACAGCCCTCACTAATGGTTTTCCATGCTTGAGGCCTAATGATGCGGGGGATGATATCGAATGGTATCGATCGTTCGGTGCCCGAGTCCTCACCGTAAACGGCAAAGGTAATGCCCTGTTTGGTATATAGAGCATTGGCTTCTTTTTGTTTTTGAATCAGAAAGTCATCGGGCTTCGCAATTAGCCAATCACGATGTGCTAGGTAGTGTTGACGAATGGCGCCGTCAGCACTTTGCATCTCATCGTATGGTTTGGTAGCGGTGGTCATGGACGCTTCATTCAAAAGTTAAGAATATCTAGATCTTGATCGTCAACATTAATTGCAGAATGTAATGTTCACGTGACAGATTTTTACTGATACTCACGCAAAGATGATCTGTATATTTTTAGTATAAGCAATGCTTGTGCCAGAGCTTATTGAGTTGGTATTGCCTAAGCAGATTAGCATTTTTTAAGGTTTTTGTAGGACTGTAAGGTTTGTTTTTGCACTCTTATGGGGCGTTTGCACAAGTTTGGGGCCATGTATGGTCAATTTGGCGGTTTTTCCTAAGCTTGCGTGTCATGCTTGATTTGAAATTTTATTCAGGGTTATAGTCGGCTTAGGATTGTTTAAAGCGGACATTTAAATAGATAGGTTAAATAGCGATGATTGAAATTGTTTTTTTATGCATTGGTGTTTTTATTGGCATTGCGATCAAAGACGAAGCCCAGCGCTCCAAATACAATAAAACCTATGCTCAAGTTGATCTTGAGATCAAAAAGGATTTAGAGCTTTATCGCAATTTAAGCGAAAGTCTCAAGCAAGACATGGTCTATTACAAGCGTAAAATTGCCGATTTAGAAGCGCAACGTTCGTAATATGCATTTTTATTTTTATAGTTATATTGACTATTTGATCAATGGCGCGTGAAAGGTTAGTGCTTAAGCGTATAGTTTGCAATTTCTAGCAAGATCATCTTTTATCAGGATTCGATCAAAGATGATCTTGCTAGGTGCTTAGAACGCAAAGCGGCGTTTCCCACCATCTACAGGCATCACGGTTCCCGTGATGTAGCAGGCCAAGGGCGAGGCTAGAAACACCGCTAGCGCTGCTAACTCTTCTGGTTCGCCATAGCGACCAACAGGAATATCCTCTGCCGACTCGCGGCTACGAAACTCATCTGAATATTTACGCCTGATCTGTTCGCTCATAATGCGTCCTGGAGGGATGCAATTGACGGTAACGCCATCTTTGCCAACTGTTCGTGATAGGCCTTTAGACCATGCATGAATGGCCGCTTTTGCTGGAGTGGCAGCAAGTAATCCGTCAGGTTCAGATTTGCCGGAGATGTTAATCACGCGTCCCCATTGTGCTTTAACCATAGCTGGTAAAAGGTGATGAGTGAGTTGTCTGACACGTGTGAAATTCAGGGTCATGACACTGTCCCACTCTTCTTCTGGCGCGTCTATCGGTATTGCAGGCCGACTGCCACCCGCACTATTAATCAGGATATCTACATGCCCTAGGGCAAGCTCTGCTGCAGCGGCTAATTCGCGAGATGCATCTGCATCCATAATATCTTGAACGATAATCGCTGGGGTGGGGCCTCCAGCATCGACAATTTCTTGAGCTAGCACATCAAGCAGTGGGCGGCGACGTGCAGTGATACATACGATCACGCCCTCGGCGGCTAAGGCTTTGGCGATAGCCCGTCCAATACCTTGACTGGCACCTGTCACTAGCGCTGTTTTATGCTTTAACTGTAAATCCATGTTGATGCCCTCATGGGTTGTTTGTGTGTCATGTCTGGGGTGTCACCTTTGAAAAGGTAAGTCGATTGCCCTTTTATCGATTGACTTTGCATTCAAAATTATTACTTATTTTAAATAGTATAAGTTGTAATATTGTAGAGTGCTAGAGACGGTTATCCTCTAAACCATGTGGTGTAGGCAATCCAAAGTTTACGCAATGGTGTCAATCTGGTGCGGTGAGTGAGCACGCGGAAGTTGTCGCGTATGATTTCGTTTAACTGGGCATGGTAGATTGCCCCCATAATTAAACCAGGCAGTTGTGGTTTTCTATCATCTTTTGGGAGTTTGTCATAGGCCCGTGCATAAGTTGCCAAGGCGCGGTCTGCTTGGCGACGCATTAAGTTTCTAAATGCCGGCTGATCTTGCGCAGAGCCGTGAATGATTTGTGCAGTGCTAATTCCGGCCTGATCCAGTTCATCAAGAGGTAGATAAATTCGGTTACGTCGGGCGTCTTCGCCAACGTCTCTAATGATATTAGTGAGTTGCAATGCCAGTCCTAGTTGTTTGGCGTAATCTAGGGTGCGGCGTTCAGTAAATCCAAAAATTTGAGCAGACATCTCACCGACGATCCCAGCGACCCGATAGCAATAGGTCTCGAGCGTGGCGAAGTCAGGATAGCGGTTGTAGTCTAGATCCATGAGCATGCCATCGATGACGGTGATTAACTGGGTTTTGGTGATGTTAAAAGGCGCTACAATGTCTGCAAGTGCAAGGCTGATTGGATGTTGGGCATCGCCTGCAAAAAGCCGATCCACTTCACTACGCCAAAATTGGATTTGCATGCGCGCTAAGCCTGTATCCGTAGACTCATCGACGATATCGTCAATTTCGCGGCAGTAGGCATATAGTGCGATGATTGCTTCGCGTTTCTCAGGACTGAGAAATAAAAAGCTATAGTAGAAACTGGTTCCACTGGCGATAACTTTTTGACGGCAGTATTGGTGTGGATCCATGCGTTCTTTGTGAATGGTGGTTGTTATTAACGGGGGAACAGTGGGGGAAACAGTGCTCGCAAGAGCATGACGAGCCAATCAAGCGACTTCAGTGTGGGGCGATGACGGAATACGTCACCATCTACTTGAGATATTTTTTGCAAAATGCAGTCTCCCCCCGCAATAATTAAACGCATTTCGAGCCCGATTCGACCTTTAAGAATTTGCCCTAGGGGTCGACCGGTGTCAAGAAGCGAGCGGGTGCGCTCCAATTGAAAGAGCATGAACTCCGTCCAACGGCCTTCAGTATCGTTTCTCGCGAGGTGCTGTTCTGTAATACCGAATTGGCGCATATCCTCTTGCGGTAGGTAAACGCGGCCTTTTTGCCAATCGACGGCGATGTCCTGCCAGAAGTTGATTAATTGAAGACTGGTGCAGATTGCACTGGAATAGATAAGGTTTTGAGGGCTTGCTTGTCCAAACAAGGTGAGTAATAAATGCCCAACGGGGTCAGCGGAGCGTCGGCTGTAGTCTAAAAGCTCATCGTAGTGATTGTAGCGCGACTGCTGAACGTCTTGGCGGAAAGCCGATAGTAGGTCGTTGAAGCAGGAGAGGGGCAATTGGTGCGCATAAATGACGGCCGCTAATTCGTTAAACCATGGTGTTTCGCAGGGCTTATGATCGGCAATTCGTGCTATCTCGTGACTAAAAGTCGCTAACTGCGCCAATCTTTCGCTGGGCGTGGCATCGCCTTCATCTGCAAAGTCGTCAGCCTCGCGAGCAAATCGATAAATTAAGGCGATTGGCCGCTGTAGTGTGGCGGGAAGCAGAATAGAGGCTACAGGAAAGTTTTCGTAATGATCAATAGCCAAGAGAATTTGATTAAATCAATTAAATCAGATAGTTATATAGAATTGTGTGGTTTGGTGCTTGTTGATTTTCGTGTCATGATGTGCCCGAGTATATTACAATCAAGCTCTGGCGCATTTTTGTTGGTTTGTTCAAGTGTTTGCGCCAGACTGTTAGATATGGTTTTTTGTTGTTGAAGATGAATTGTAGCGAATGTGGCGGAATTGGTAGACGCACCAGATTTAGGTTCTGGCGCCGAGAGGCGTGTGGGTTCGAGTCCCTCCATTCGCACCATCAAGTGGTGAATACGCTGTTTTTTTGGTTTTGTATCGCTTTGGAATTAGTCACTCAATAGGAAAAGTCTTGATGCAAGTGAATTTAGAAACGCTGGAAGGTTTAGAGCGTAAGTTAAGCATTGTAGTACCTATGGCACTGGTCGATACTGAAGTGCAATCCCGTTTGCAACGCTTATCGCGGACTGTAAAAATGCCTGGATTCCGGCCTGGTAAAGTGCCGTTTAAAGTGGTTGCTCAACAACATGGCCCGCAAGTCCGTCAAGAGGTACTTGGGGACACCTTGCAGAAAAGTTTTAGCGAGGCGGTTGCTGAGAAAAACTTGCGAGTTGCGGGTTACCCGCAATTCGACGCTGCTATGCCAGCTGAGAGTGGAGTAGATTTTGAATTTAGCGCTGTTTTTGAGGTGTATCCAGAGGTTCTAGTTGGTGACTTAACGCAATCTTCTATTAAACGTGTGCACTTAGATGTTGAAGAGAGTGAAGTTGATAAAACGCTAGACCTCATGCGTAAGCAACGGGTGAGCTTTCATGCGGCCTCTCGGCCTGCAGAAAACGGTGATCGTGTCACGATGGATTACCGAGGTACCATTGATGGTGTCGAATTTCCTGGCGGCGTCGCACAAGGCCAGTCAGTTGTGTTGGGTGACGGTCGTTTCTTACCTGATTTTGAGAAGCAGTTGCCAGGCATGAGTGCTGATGAGATTAAAAGTTTTGAATTGAATTTCCCAGATGACTATGCGGGTAAAGAAGTTGCTGGAAAAACTGCAGTATTTGAAGTTACAGTGAAAGAAGTAGCCGCGCCGCAATTGCCAGAAATTGACTCCGCATTTGCCAAAGAGCTTGGCATAGAAGACGGCGACCTTGAGAAAATGCGTGCTGAAGTGCGTGGTAATTTAGAGCGTGAAGTGCGTGCTCGCCTGAAGTCTAAGGTTAAGGAGCAAGTGATGGAAGCGCTATTGGTTGCCGCACCTATTACTGTGCCTAAGGCGTTGATCGAAATGGAGGTCTCAAGGTTGCAGGATATGGCACGACAAGATATGGCTGCTAGAGGTATGCCAGTGAGTGCGGATATGCCAATCCCCGCAGACCTCTTTGAGCCGCAAGCTGAACGTCGGGTAAAACTCGGTTTGATTTTGTCATCGATAGTGACTGCCCAAAATCTACAAGCGAAGTCTGAGCAAGTTCGCGCTGCGGTTGATGAGCAAGCTCAAACTTATGACAGACCTGAGGACGTTGTTAAATGGTATTACCAATTGCCAGATCGTTTGCGTGAGATCGAGTCTATGGTGTTGGAGGAGAATGTAGTGCAATGGGTTTTGACTACAGCAAAAGTTGAAGATCAAGCAATTAGCTTTGATGAACTTATGGGAGCAACTAAATGATGCACCGTAGCGGCGTGAATGGCATGCTCGAGCCCCAAGGTTTAGGTATGGTTCCGATGGTCATTGAGCAGAGCGGACGTGGCGAGCGCGCTTATGACATTTACTCGCGTTTACTTAAAGAACGCGTTGTATTTTTAGTTGGGCCGGTCAATGAAGTTACCGCTAATTTAATTGTTGCCCAATTGTTATTTTTAGAGTCAGATAATCCTGATAAAGATATTTCTTTTTACATCAATTCGCCTGGTGGTTCGGTATCTGCGGGTCTGGCTATTTACGACACAATGCAATTTATTAAGCCTGACGTTTCAACGCTGTGCGTTGGGCAGGCTGCGAGCATGGGTGCACTTTTGTTGACTGCAGGTTGCCATGGCAAGCGCTTCTGTTTGCCAAACTCCAGGGTCATGATTCACCAGCCAATGGGTGGCTTCCAAGGGCAGGCTTCTGATATTGAGATACATGCCAAAGAGATCTTGTTCTTGAAAGGTCGCTTGAACGAAATTATGGCTAAGCATTCAGGCCAAGATATAGCTACGGTAGAGCGTGACACTGACCGTGACAATTTTTTATCGGCAGATCAGGCGGTGAGTTATGGCTTGGTTGATAAGGTATTAATGAGCCGGGCAGACACTGCCGGGGCAACTAAGTAGTTTTTGTCAACTTGGTAACATTCGACAAAGGGTAGTAGGAATGACAGAAAAAGTGAGCAGTGAAAAACTGTTGTATTGCTCGTTCTGTGGTAAAAGTCAGCATGAGGTTCGAAAGCTCATCGCTGGCCCCTCAGTTTTTATATGCGATGAATGTATCGAGTTATGTAACGATATTGTCCGTGAAGAAATTCAAAGCGACGCTTCCGCCAAAGGCGGCAAGTCCGAGTTGCCAGTCCCCCATGAAATTCGAGATAGTCTTAATCAATATGTGATCGGTCAGGAGTTTGCCAAAAAGATCTTGGCTGTGGCCGTTTATAACCACTATAAGCGCTTACGTAATGTCGCTAAGGGTGATGATATTGAATTAGCTAAATCAAATATTCTACTGGTGGGCCCTACTGGTTCTGGTAAGACCCTGTTAGCGCAGACTTTGGCGAGGTTGTTGAATGTGCCTTTTGTGATGGCAGATGCTACGACCTTGACTGAGGCTGGTTATGTGGGGGAGGATGTTGAGAATATTATTCAAAAACTCCTGCAAAAATGTGATTACGATATCGAAAAGGCTCAGCGTGGTATCGTCTATATCGATGAGATTGATAAGATTTCTAGGAAGTCAGATAATCCTTCGATTACACGTGATGTATCTGGTGAGGGTGTGCAGCAGGCGTTGTTGAAATTAATAGAAGGCACGGTCGCGTCAGTGCCACCGCAAGGCGGTCGTAAACATCCGAATCAAGAGTTTGTGCAAGTTGATACGACTAACATCTTGTTTATCTGCGGCGGTGCTTTTGATGGCCTAGATAAAATTATTCGAGCACGCTCTGAGAAAAGTGGTATTGGATTTGGTGCTGATGTGCGTAGCAAAGATAGTCGCAAGGACATGGCTATAGTCTTGCGAGATGTTCAACCAGAAGATTTGATTAAATTCGGTTTGATTCCTGAATTTGTTGGTCGATTACCGGTCGTAGCGACTCTAGGCGAGTTGGACGAGGCCGCATTGGTACAAATTCTCACTCAACCCAAAAATGCTTTACTCAAGCAATTCCAAAAAATGTTTAACATGGAAAGTGTTGAACTTGAGGTTCGCGAAACTGCATTGCGGGCAATTGCACAAAAAGCGCTTGAGCGTAAAACAGGTGCGCGAGGCTTGCGCTCTATCCTAGAGAATACCTTGCTCAACACAATGTTTGATCTGCCCTCTTTAGAGAATGTTGTTAAAGTTGTTGTAGATGAAGGCACCATTACTTCTGATGTTGCACCTTTACTAATTTATGAAGATGCCCCTAAACCAAAGGTGGTTGGTCAGACGAATTAATGAATTTGCTTGGCTGTAATTGACCTGGCACTAGTGTGTGTTTGAGACGTGTAGAGTAAATGCAATGGAGTGAGTGCTTGATTTGGCGTTCAGTGCCCCCAAATACGCTCTAATAGTTAATTTAAGGTGATCTGAATGACTGAAAAAATTTCTAATGAAATCAACAAGATGGATATGCCGCTGTTGCCTTTGCGGGATGTTGTGGTATTTCCTCACATGGTCATCCCTTTGTTTGTTGGACGGCCAAAGTCAATTCGCGCATTAGAAATGGCGATGGAGGCGGGTAAGAGTATTGTCTTGGTAGCACAAAAGTCAGCATCAAAGGACGAGCCCACCCCGGACGACTTGTACGCCGTTGGTAGTATTGCCAATATCCTGCAAATGTTAAAGTTACCAGACGGCACTGTTAAGGTGTTAGTAGAAGGCAATCAAAGAGCCCACATTCATGCCATTACTGATCATAAAACGCACTTCTCAGTATTAGCTTCATCGATTCAAAGTGATTTGTCCACCGATCACGAGACTGAAGCGATGCGCCGTACGATGATTCAGCAGTTTGATCAGTATGTAAAACTCAATAAAAAAATCCCGCCCGAAATACTGACCTCCTTGGCAGGCATTGATGATGCAGGGCGTTTGGCCGATACCATTGCTGCTCATCTACCACTAAAACTTGAGCAGAAGCAAGAAGTGCTAGAAATGTTGGTTGTTAAACAGCGTTTGGATCATTTGCTTAAAGTGGTTGATGGTGAGTTGGATATTCTTCAGGTTGAGAAAAGAATTCGTGGTCGCGTGAAACGTCAAATGGAGAAGAGTCAGCGCGAGTATTACCTCAACGAGCAGGTCAAGGCTATTCAAAAAGAGCTTGGCGAGACCGAAGAGGGTGCTGATATTGATGAAATTGAAAAGCGCATTAAAGCTGCACGTATGCCTAAAGAGGCGCGTAAAAAAGCAGAAGCAGAATTGAAAAAATTAAAGTTGATGTCACCAATGTCTGCTGAGGCAACTGTAGTGCGCAACTATATTGATGCCTTGACCGGATTGCCGTGGCGCAAGAAAAGCAAGATCAGCACGAGTTTAGATCTCGCTGAGAAGGTTTTGGATGAGGACCATTATGGCCTCGAGAAGGTTAAAGAGCGTATTGTTGAATATTTAGCTGTACAGCAGCGAGTCGATAAGATGAAAGCCCCTATCTTGTGCTTGGTAGGTGCCCCTGGTGTGGGTAAGACATCATTAGGTCAGTCAATCGCTAAAGCAACTAATCGTGAGTTTGTGCGGATGTCTTTAGGTGGGGTGCGCGATGAGTCCGAAATTCGCGGTCATCGTCGTACCTATATTGGCTCTATGCCCGGAAAAATTTTGCAAAACATGGCAAAAGTTGGAGTGCGAAATCCACTATTCTTACTCGACGAAGTCGATAAAATGGGTATGGATTTTCGGGGTGACCCGGCATCGGCATTGCTAGAGGTGCTAGATCCTGAGCAAAATCATACTTTTGTCGATCATTATGTAGAAGTGGAATATGATTTATCCGATGTGATGTTTGTTGCAACCGCGAATACCTTGAATATTCCGCCGGCCTTACTGGATCGGATGGAAGTGATTCGGCTGTCGGGTTATACCGAAGACGAAAAAATTCATATCGCTGAGCATCATTTATTGCCTAAGACCATGAAGAATCATGGTCTGAAGTCCGACGAGATTGTGGTTTCTGAATCTGCGCTCAAAGATATGGTTCGTTATTACACCCGTGAAGCAGGTGTGCGTAGCCTAGATCGAGAAATCTCTAAGATTTGTCGTAAGGTAGTTAAGGAGTTAGTCACACACGCTAACGGCAAAAAAGTTACTGTTAACGGGCGTAATCTTGAGAAGTATCTAGGGGTTCGAAGATATTCATTTGGTATCGCTGAGAAGAAGAATCAAATCGGTCAAGTTAATGGCCTGGCATGGACAGAGGTTGGCGGTGAGTTGTTGTCGATTGAAGCCGCGAGTATGGCGGGTAAGGGTAAAATGACGACAACCGGTAAGCTCGGTGAAGTCATGCAGGAGTCGGTGCAAGCCGCGTTATCAGTTGTGCGCAGCCGCTCTGAGCGTTTGGGTATACATCCAGACTTTTATCAAAAACATGACATTCATATTCATTTGCCTGAAGGCGCAACTCCTAAGGATGGTCCAAGCGCAGGTATCGGAATTTGTACTGCAATGGTTTCGGTGCTCACAGGTATCCCCGTGCGCGCTGATGTGGCTATGACTGGTGAGATTACGCTGCGCGGTGAGGTCTTGCCTATTGGTGGCTTGAAAGAGAAGTTGTTGGCTGCTCATCGTGGCGGTATCAAGACCGTATTAATTCCTGAAGAGAATGTTAAAGATCTCAAAGAGATTCCTGATAATGTGAAAAATCGTTTAGATATTCACCCAGTAAAATGGATTGATCAGGTCTTTGAGTTGGCGCTCGAGCGCAAACCTGAGCCCTTGCTTGACGAACCATCGGTTGCGGTGCCGATTGCGACAGAAGGGGTGGCGCCAGTTGCAATTAAGCATTAATGTAATATTCATAGGAATTGCTGGAAATTCTTGCCTGGTTCCGGTAGAATTCGCCCCTTCGTTATAGTGTGCAACTTGGGTGCTTAGCTCAGCTGGTAGAGCGTCGCCCTTACAAGGCGAATGTCGGCGGTTCGATCCCGTCAGCACCCACCAATTTGCACTAGTGCGCTAGGATAAGCCAGTTTCCGCTATGATCGATTTTGTTTGAGTTGTGAATGTGTTTGATATTCGCAACTTTAGCGTTTGGAGTGGTAGTTCAGTTGGTTAGAATACCGGCCTGTCACGCCGGGGGTCGCGGGTTCGAGTCCCGTCCACTCCGCCAGCTATTTAAAAAAGGCGAACATAGTTCGCCTTTTTTTATATGTGCTTTTATTTATTTGTGCTTTGATCAGTGCCCGAGAGCCCACGATTTTTGGAGACAGCTATGTACGATTTTGTGTACAAAAACAAGAGATTGATGCAGTTCATTCTAGCCTTAATTACATTGCCGTTTGCATTTTTTGGGATTGATTCTTATTTTCGCGCTAGCAATAGTGCCGATGTTGTTGCCACTGTAGATGGTTACAAGATTACCCAAAACGAGTTTGCGCAGGCTTTGCGTGAGCGTCAAGACTCTCTGCAGAGAATGTCAGGTAATCGTTTAGATCCAGCGATGCTTGATAATTCGGAGGTTCGGTTTGCGGTAGTAGAAGGCTTAATACAACAGCAGCTACTCGTTCAGCGTGCACAGCAGCTAGGCTTTGCCGTGACCGATCGGCAAGTGCAGGAAATTGTGAATAATATTGATGCTTTTAAAGAGGATGGAAAGTTTTCATATTCTCGTTATGAAGGTTTATTGAAATCACAAGGCATGTCGCCCTTAAGTTTTGAGCAAAGCATGCGTAAGAATATCATTCTGGACCAAGTCGCACAGCCTTTCGGAGCCGCCTCATTTGTATCACGGGCTGAGGCTGCTTTGTTGCTGAGAATTACTGAGCAGCAACGTGAAATAAGTTACTTTACTGTTGCCAATACTAGTTTCTTGCCGCAGATTAAGTTGGCTGACGATGCGGTGCAGAAGTATTACGATTCACACCAAGATGAACTTAAGACTGCCGAACAAGTCCAACTTGAATTCGTGGTGCTTAGTGCTGAGGGTATTGCTGCGCGCTCCGCGCCATCTACAGCTGAAGTGAGAAAAGCTTATGATGAAAATATCAAGCGTTATGAGGCTAAAGAGTCACGCGAAGCCAGTCATATTCTCATTGCAGTTGATGCCAGTGGCGGTGCCGATGCGAAAGTTAAGGCCAAGATAAAGGCGGATCAGCTCTACACCCAATTAAAAGCTAAGCCTCAAAAGTTTGCGGCTTTGGCTAAAGAGCACTCGCAAGACCCAGGGTCTGCAACTAAAGGCGGAGATCTCGGTTATTTCGAGCGCGGCTCAATGGTTAAGGCTTTTGATGATGCAGTGTTTGGTATGAAGGCAGGCGAGATCTCAGCGCCTGTAGAAAGCGAGTTTGGTTATCATATTATTCGTTTAGCCAATGTACGCGGGGGCAAGGTTAAAACATTTGATCAAGCTCGTCCCGAAATTGAGGCAGAATTAAAAAAGCAAAACGCTGCCCTTAAGTTCGCGGAATTGGCAGAGTCTTTTAGCAACGCCTTATTTGAGCATCCAGATAGTCTTAAAGCTGCTGCTGAAATAGCAATGATTGAGCCGCAAAAGAGTGCTTGGATTAGCCGATCTGGGGGAAATAATCCTTTACTTTCCAATCCTAAGTTCATTGGCTCGGTGTTCTCTGAGGAAGTGTTGAGAAATAAAAAGAACTCTGATGCCGTAGAGGTTGCTCCTGGGATTTTGATTGCAGCTCGTGTAATTGACTATAAACCCTCGACGATTAAGCCTATTGACGACGTTAAAGATGAGTTGATTAAAAAGTTAACTAATCAACAAGCTGCACAACTTGCAGCGCAAGACGGTCGTGCTCAGATAGATGCAATGCGTGAAGGAAAGGGGCGGGAAGTGCGTTGGAGTAGCGCTTTAATGGTTGGTCGTGGCGACCCCAAGGGCGTTCCTGTAGAAGTGTTGCGTCAAGCATTCAAAGTCGATGCTACTAAAACGCCAGCGTATACTGGTGTTGAATTACCCAATGGCTACGCGTTAGTAAAAGTCACCCAAGTCAAAGAGGGTGTTGATACTGCCAAAGATAAGCAAAATGCAATTTCTCGAACAATGAGTCAGGTTGTAGGCCAAGCGGAGTTGGCTGCTTACATAGCGAGTCTAAGGACCAAAGCGGATGTTAAAATTAAGCAAGAGGCTATTGAGAAGAAGTCTTAAATAGACACTCAGTTAGCGATGCTGACATATCAGGTTGCATTAATAATGCAATGTTGTCAGGGTCGCTAATTTAATTGAGTGATATTGTCTTAATTAAACTTAAATACATCAAGAAAATTTCAGCAAGAAAAGAGATGAGTTTTCTTATTATTGATGTATGCCACCGACTGTAGTGTTGAAGCCGTTATCGACATAAGTGATTTCGCCAGTAATACCTGAAGCAAAATCCGATAGTAAAAATACAGCGGCATTGCCGACATCTTCAATCGTTACGTTGCGACGTAATGGTGCGTTTTCTTCTACAAACTTTAGAATTTTTCCGAAGTCACCGATGCCGGATGCTGCTAACGTTTTGATCGGTCCTGCGGATATACCGTTGACGCGAATGCCCATTGGACCTAAGTTGCTGGCAAGATAGCGTACGCAGGCCTCTAGGCTGGCTTTAGCAAGCCCCATAACGTTATAGTTAGGAACAGTGCGGGCGGCGCCCAAATAGCTTAGGGTGAGCATTGCTGAAGGATGTCCAGACATTAGTGGTAGTGCGGCTTTAGCAAGAGCGGCAAAACTATAACTGCTCACATCATGTGCAAGACGAAATGCTTCGCGATCTAGACCGTCTAGGAACTCTCCTTTAAGTGACTCTCTGCTGGCATAGGCAATTGCATGCACCATGCCATCCAAAGTGCCCCATTCTTGCTGCACTGCAGAAAAGAGACCCAGGACTTGATCGTCGCTTGAAACATCGCACGGTAACACAGGCACGGTCCCAAACTCTGCACTCAGCTTTACTACGCGCTCCTTGATGTCCTCGTTTTGGTAAGTAAAAGCAAGTTGAGCACCTTCACGGCTAGCGGCCTTGGCAATACCGTAGGCAATTGAGCGATTAGAGAGTAAGCCGGTGATAAGGATTTTTTTGTCTTTGAGTAGAGCCATGATTCTCCCTTGGCGTTATGCGATATAGATCATAAAAAAAGTAGCGTGTAAGGCTATTTGTCAGTAGATTCCGTGAAAACAGTCAATCTTGAAAAATAATATGAATTATAACCATAATGATCGCAAGACAATATCAGTTAAACTGTTTGATATGAGCCCTTATTTCCGAATTTTATGTGTATTTTGTATTGTGCACTTGGCTGCTTGTAATGGATCGGTATGGAATGATCCCTATCCGGCCGGTGAGGGTCAAGAAAATATCCTATACACCTCTTTTTCTGAGAGGCCTAAGCACCTCGATCCAGTGCAATCGTATTCGGAAAATGAATATGCTTTTATTGCTAATATTTATCAACCGCCATTGCAATATCATTATTTGAAGCGCCCCTATTCGTTAATTGCGTTTGGTGCTGAAGAAGTTCCGCAGCCAATATATAGAGATACCCAAGGCCGGATGCTGCCTGCTAATGCGCCGACCTCCCAGGTTGCATATAGTGATTATGTGATTAAAATTAAAAAAGGATTGATGTATCAACCGCACCCTGCGTTGGCAGTTGATTCGTTGGGGAAGGTTAAATTTCATCATTTGACTGCAGCGGATATTGCGGCTGTTAGAACACTGGCTGATTTTAAAGAGACAGGAAGTCGTGAAGTTACTGCAGCGGACTATGTGCATCAAATTAAACGCCTAGCACACCCAAAGTTACATTCTCCGGTGTTGCAGTTGATGAGTGCATATATCGTAGGCTTGTCAGATTTGGTCAGTGATTTAGGAAAGGCATCAAAAAGTAGTCCAGATGATCAGTTTGTAGATTTAGAGCGTTATTCGATAGAAGGTGCTCAAGTCATTGATCGTTATACCTATGTCATACGAGTCCATGGCAAGTATCCACAATTTATCTACTGGTTAGCAATGCCGTTTTTCTCGCCGGTTCCACCAGAAGCGGATCGATTCTATGGACAAGCGGGATTAAGTAAAAAAAACATTTCGCTGGATTGGTATCCGCTTGGTAGCGGGCCCTATATGTTGACCGTCAATAATCCCAACCGAAAAATGATTCTTGAGCGTAATCCGCATTACAGTCGTGAGACTTATCCAACTGAAGGCATGCCCGGTGATCAAGAGGCAGGGCTGTTACGTGATGCTGGTGTGCTACTGCCGTTGATTGACAAGGTGGTTTTTAGTTTAGAGAAAGAGCAAATTCCATATTGGAATAAATTCCTGCAGGGCTTTTATGATGCCTCTGGAATCGCTTCAGATACTTTTGATCAGGCTGTACAATCCTCTGGCACGGGAGATGTGGGTTTAACTGCGAATATGCTTGAGCGCGGCATTCATTTGCAAACTGCACTAGCTACCAGTATTTCGTATTTGGGCTTTAACATGCTAGATCCCTTGATTGGTGTTGGTGAGCGTGCGCGATTGATTCGGCGTGCAATCTCGATTGCATTAGACTATGAAGAGTATATTTCAATCTTTAGAAATGGCAGAGGGATGTCTGCGCATGGCCCTATTCCTCCGGGTATATTCGGTTACGAGGCTGTAGGCAAATCAGGGATTAATCAGTATGTGTATGAATTAGTTCAAGGAGAGCCAGTTCGTCGAGATATTCAAGAGGCAAAGCGCCTGTTAGCCGAGGCTGGATATCCTGAGGGGCGAGACCTTAAAACTGGCTTACCCTTATTGCTAAACTTAGATGCGAGCGCGACAGGGGCGGATAGTAAAGCGCGCATGGATTGGTATGTGAATCAGCTCTCTAAATTAGGGATACAACTGGTTATACGCTCTACTGATTTTAATCGATTGCAGGATAAGTTGCGTCGCGGCACGGCACAATTATATTTTTTAGGATGGAATGGGGATTATCCAGACCCGGAAAATTTTTTGTTTCTATTGTACGGCCCGCAGTCAAGAGTGAAAAATCAAGGTGAGAATGCCTCTAATTATAGTAATGCAGAGTATGACCGTTTATTTAACAAGATGCAGCATATGGCCAATGACCATGAGCGACAGTTGATTATTAATCGAATGTTAGAGATATTACGCTACGATGCGCCTTGGGTTTGGGGATTCTTTCCGAAAGAATATACATTACATCATGCTTGGGTCAGCAATCGACAACCGAATCAAATGGCGAATAATAGTTTGAAATACCAACGCATTGATTGGCGCCTGAGAGCAAAACAACGAGCTTTATGGAATCAGCCATTATTTGGACCATTGGTGATTTTGTTGGCTTTGAGTGTGATTGCGATTATTCCAGCTTATATTACTTTACGTAGACGAGAGAAACGCTCTGCAATAGACAGGGGCTCTCAGTAATGGGCGCCTATCTATTTCGTCGAATACTCTACGGCATTCTAGTTCTGGTAGGCGTGAATATGATTACCTTTGGTCTATTCTTTTTTGTAAATTCCCCTGACGATATGGCAAGAGCGCAGTTAGGTCTTAAAAGAGTAACCCCCGCTGCTGTAGAAAAATGGAAAGTGGAGAGAGGTTACGATAAACCCTTATTTGTAAATAACGCAGTGCAGGGCTTTGCAAAAGTGAATGAGACAATATTTTATGAAAAATCGATCAAATTATTTGCTTTTGAATTTGGGGAATCAGATCAGGGTCGTAATATAGGCTTCGATATAGCGAATCGGATGTGGCCTAGTCTAGCTGTGCAATTACCAGCGTTTATGATTGGTCTGCCCATTTACTTGAGCTTTGCATTGTTGATGGCTTTTTTGAGGTCGACCTACGTCGATATTTGGGGAGTGCTGTTGTGTGTTTTGATGATGTCTATCTCAGCAATGTTCTACATTATTGCTGGGCAATACTTTTTTGGTAAATTATGGAATCTAGTACCAATCTCAGGTTATGACACTGGATTTGATGCGATTAAATTTTTAGCCCTACCAATTTTGATTAGTGTGATCTCTGGCCTTGGGAGCAACGCTCGCTGGTATCGTACTATTTTTCTTGAAGAGATGAGTAAAGACTATGTGCGGACCGCACGTGCTAAAGGTTTGCCAGAGCACAAGGTGTTGTTTGTTCATGTTCTCAAGAATGCTTTAATTCCCATACTAACGGGTGTGGTGGCGCTTATTCCTATGCTGTTTATGGGTGCTTTAATTACGGAATCTTTTTTTGGTATACCTGGGTTAGGTAGTTATACGATAGATGCAATTACGCAACAAGACTTTGCGATTGTGAGGGCAATGGTTTTTTTGGGCTCAGTTTTATACATTATCGGTTTAATCTTAACCGATATCTCTTATACCTTAGTTGATCCTAGGGTGCGTTTGTCATGACCCATTATCGATTAGACTTTTTATGGAGTGACTATTTAGTCTGGTCGATTGTGAGCGCTGTAATAATTTATGCTTGGTATGTGCAAAAGTATCCACATTTATTATCACCTTGGAAGCTTGTTGTGTGCAATTCACGCGGTATGGCGGCAGCCACTGTATTTTTGGTCTTCATAGTGATTAGCTGTGCTGACTCAATACACTATCGTAGCGAGTTATCGGTACAAGACGGAAAAGGTGTTTATTCTACTGAGCTCAATAGTGCACTGGATTTGATATTGGAGCCGATTAAAAAGAATCGCGAAAAAACTTACTCCGCGCCTTTTGCAACGCATTTGTTTTCAAAAGAGACAGTTAAAAATGAATTGGGCCATGATCAACGAATTTTTCCAAGGTTACGGTTTGGCGGGACACACCTTGCAGACCCTGTCGCTGATTGGTTACCTGATATTTTTAAAAAGTCTTTGTCTGGTATATTGATGGCATGCGTTATCTGGTTGTTTGGTTTTTTGGTAGTGTTGTCTGTGATGTCTAGATTAAAGAAAACACCGATTAAAAAACTATGCGCTTCCATCTGGTCTGATTCTTCGATGTCAGCTTTTCGTGCTGTGTGCATCACTATAGCCATCATGCTGTTGATAGGCGTACCGCTAGTCTACTTAGCATCTTATTACCATGTTTTTGGTACAGACAAAGTGGGCCAAGACGTTTGTTATCAGGCGCTTAAGAGTATACGAACCGGCATGGTTATTGGATTGTTGGCCACCATAGTGACCTTACCGATTGCTGTCTTACTTGGAGTAATGGCAGGGTATTTGAGAGGGTGGGTTGATGATTGTATTCAATATATTTATACAACATTGTCATCGATACCGAGTGTATTGTTAATTGCGGCATCAGTCTTAATGATGCAAGTCTATATCGAGAATCATACAGAATTATTCCCAAGTGCTGAGAGTAGAGCGGATATTCGTTTATTAGCCTTGTGCGTTATTCTGGGTATGACCAGTTGGACTGGTTTGTGTCGACTGTTGCGGGGGGAGTCCATGCGTTTGCGGGAGTTGGAGTATATCCAAGCCGCACATGCATTTGCCGTTTCGGATTGGCGAATTATGATGCAACATATTTTGCCCAATGTGATGCATATTGTGATTATGGCATTAGTCATGGACTTTAGTGGTTTGGTCCTTGCTGAGGCGGTTTTATCTTATGTTGGCGTCGGTGTTGATACTTCGATGATGAGTTTTGGAACGATGATTAATAGCGCGCGACTGGAGATGGCTAGAGAACCCATGGTTTGGTGGTCTTTAAGCGTTGCATTTACCTTTATGTTGCTTTTAGTGTTGGCAGCTAACATTTTTGCCGATGCTGTTCGGGAAGCTTTTGACCCGCGCTTGAAGGCTAAGGTGCCGTGAGTAATTTATTAAAAGTAGAGGATCTTCAAGCGAGGATAGACGCGCCCTCTGGTCGTCTATTTCCAGTAGATCGTCTGAGCTTCTCAATACGCTCAGGGGAGACCTTTGCGCTGGTCGGCGAATCGGGTTGCGGTAAGTCTATGACTGCTTTATCGATCATGCGTCTGTTGCCTGAAGTGGCGCACATTGTAGGGGGTTTAATTGAGTTAGATGGTGTAAATTTATTAAGTCTCTCAGAGTCAGAGATGCGGGCACAGCGTGGTCGACGGGTAGGGATCATTTTTCAAGATCCTGGTTTATCATTAAATCCAGTGATGACCATTGGTAAGCAGATTGCTGAAGCCGTCTTGAGTGCCAGCACCAGTGGCGTTGCGAATAATTATGTGCATGACAAGGTGATGTCACTATTGCAAGATGTCCAAATGCCTAACCCTGAGCAATGTGTTCACGAATATCCATTTCAATTATCAGGTGGTATGAAACAACGTGCCATGATTGCTATGGCTTTAGCTGGCGACCCCTTATTGTTAATTGCTGATGAGCCTACCACGGCATTAGATGTCACTGTGCAAAAGCAAATTCTGCAGTTGTTGAAGCGTTTGCAACGCGCTCGTGATATGGCAATCTTGCTCATTACCCATGATTTAGGGGTCGTTGCAGAAGTGGCTGACCACATTGCAGTGATGTATGCTGGTCAGATTATTGAAACCAGTACAGTGGCTGATTTTTTTAAACAACCCCATCATCCCTATTCCCAGAAACTGTTTAAGTCGCTGCCAGATAGAGCTAGACATGATCAGCAACTTGCGGTGATTCCAGGGGCGGTTCCCGATCTCAGCCAGGATTTTATAGGATGTCGATTTGTTGAGCGTTGTGATCATCATCAGGAGAGATGTTTTCAACAATTGCCCTTGCTACTGGCCACTAATGAGTCTCGACAGGTTCGATGTCATTTTTGGAAAGATACTGTTGTCTGCTCATCGATTATGCCATGCCCCGCTTTGGATGATGGCAAGCACTTAGTGATCACTCAAAGCACGGAGAATTTAGTCCCGGCACCGCCATTGCTTCAGGTTAAACAATTAAAGCTCTATTATCCGCGCTATGGCGGGCTATTTAGACGTGAAATTGGTGTGATGAAAGCAGTTGAAGATGTTTCATTGACTGTTGCACAAGGTCAAACTTTAGGTTTAGTGGGTGAGTCTGGTTGTGGTAAGTCATCATTAGGTAAGGCGATTTTGCGACTGCTTAAACCAACGGCTGGGCAAGTCGTTTTTAATGGTATGGATGTTGCGCAGATTGCTGCCAGTGACATGCCCAGTTTCCGACAGCAAGCACAAATTATTTTTCAGGATCCTTTTGCTTCGCTTAATCCGCGTATTCGTATTGGTGAGATATTAGCCGAAGGTATTGAGTCTTTAAAGATTATTCATTCTGGTGATTTGCAAGATAGAGTTGAGCAACTGTTGCATATGGTCGGTTTGGAACCATCTGCCAAGGTACGTTATCCACATGAGTTCTCAGGTGGGCAGCGTCAACGAATTGCAATTGCTAGAGCGCTTTCTGTAAATCCTAGTTTGATCGTTTGTGACGAACCCACTAGTGCGCTCGATGTTTCAGTGCAGGCTCAAATTCTTAATCTACTCAGACAGCTGCAGAGCGAAAAACAGCTGACTTATGTATTTATCAGTCACAATATTTCTGTGGTTCGTTATATGGCAGATGAAATTGCTGTGATGTATTTGGGCAGAATTGTTGAGCGTGGTGCAACTGCTTCTGTGCTGGGCTCGCCTAAGCATCCTTATACGCAAACTTTGCTGGCTGCAGTGCCTGCTGCATATCCCGCCCAACAGTTATTTGATAAGGCTGTAGATACGCTGCATCTTGCCCATTCAGATATGCGATTGCCAGCGGGGAAGTCTGCAGGGTGTGCTTTTTATTCGCGATGCACTTTTGCTAGAGCAGAATGTAGCCAGCTACAGCCTGTTGAGCGAAAAGTTAACGTACATCACACAGTCAATTGTCACTTGTACTAAATGCTTTAGCGTTTATTTTGAACGCTTGCGCTATGACTTTGTATTTTTTTTTGCTTTAGATTGCTTTTGACATTGCCTGTATTTTTATGATGGGGTAGGGCGCGTTTGCTTGCTTTAATAGCATTGGCATTTCTAAGCTGCTTACCGTTTTTGGTATGTAGGTTTGGGTGGCGTATGGGTGCGGCTTGATAGGCCCTTGGAAGCATCATTGGTGCTACTGGAAGGTCTGGTAGATTGGGAGTCACGCCTTCAGTGGTAGGCACGAGCAAGGATTGTCCAGGATAGAATTTATTGTTGCTAGATAAATTATTGACCTGCTTTAGTTCGTTTACGCTGATGCCATATTGGGCTGCGATTTTCTCAGGTTTCTCACCACGATTTACGGTATGCGCCTGCCAAGAGACTAGTGGCTTGTCATTGTTCTCGACATTGGCGAGAAAAGTCGCTACTTTATTCTTTGGTAAAATTATACTTTCGGTATTGGCCTTAATGACTTGTTTATTGTGGGCAGGGTTTAAGAATTTAAATTGCTCTAAGGTCATATCAGCAAATTTTGCTGCCATTTTGATATCGATATGGCGTTGAATATTGACCACCTCGAAATATGGGGTATTAGGAATGCTTGCTAAATGAATACCGTAGCGCGCTGGATCGTTAATGATATTTTTGACTGCAATCAGTTTAGGTAAGTAATTACGGGTCTCGGCAGGCATGGTGAGACTGGCATAGTTGGTTGGTAGACTGCGAGCTTGGTTACGAGCAATGGCCCGAGCAACCGCACCCTCGCCCCAGTTGTATGAGGCTAGTGCTAATTCCCAATCGCCAAACTGCACATATAGTTTTTCTAGATAGTCTAGTGCTGCGCTAGTCGCAGCAATGACATCGCGTCGGCCATCGTACCACCAGTTTTGGCGTAGTCCGTAGAGCTTTCCTGTGGAGGGAATGAATTGCCAGAGGCCTGAAGCGTGAGCGCTAGAGTAGGCTTCGGGATTATAAGCAGACTCAATCATTGGCAGCAGTGCAATTTCCGCCGGCATTTTGCGGCGTTCAATTTCTTCAATGATATGGAATAGATATTGACTGCTACGATCGACCATTCGTCCAATATACTCGGGTTTGGCAAGATAGCGGCCCTCCCAAGTGCGTACTAATTCAGTTTCCATGGCAGGTAGCGCAAAACCGAGGCGAATCCGCTCCCATACGTCTTTGGGCATGGACTTGATGTTTTCAGGCGCAGCTTCAGTGTTCGTAGTGGTATTGATGGTGCTGGGGTTGATTGCGGTAGGATTGTTGCGTCTCGCGTTGCCACTAGTTCCGCTGGTTGTCGGTTTAGCTGGAAGTGTATTAGTAATTGATAATGAGATTGGGGACGTAATTGGTGTGGTAGTTGTTGTCGTTTCGGTGGCTTGGGTAGTGCCTGGTTCAGTTTGGGTAATGGCAATTACTGGTGCTTCAATGGTTTTGGGGGGCAGTTGATTGTGGACATTGATCGACTGCGGCTGCAATTGAGAACAGGCAGTTATTAGCAATAGAGCGCTTAAAATAGTAATTTTTGCAGCGTAAAAAGGCATACAGAATTGGTTCCGTGCTTGAATGAATTAAGGCTATGCTGAGGGCTAAGCAGTCAGATGCGTAACAGATGCCGGATGTTAGCCGTGAAATTTGCTGGTGTCAAACCAAAAATATATTAAAAATCAAATACTTAAATAAATATTTGGTGGTTCAATCTCATTGAAGACCCCAAAGGCTTAAAAATTGTTTTTCCAATCTCGAATTTCAGCAAATATGCGCGCTGGGTCAGACAGTGCAGATTGTGCACGCTGAGAGGCTGCAGCAATGACCTCGGCTTGGTTAACCCGCAGAAAAGGATTGCATGCTTTTTCTTGTGCAATATTTGACGGTAGCGTCGGCATTCCTGCTTGTCGTAAGCGGCTCATTTTGTCGGTGAGTTTTGCAACTTCTGGATTACGAGGTTCAACAGCCGCTGCAAACTTTAAGTTTGCTAAGGTGTATTCGTGGCCGCAATAGATTTGAGTTTCGTCCGCCAAGGTGGATAAGCGTTGTAGTGCGGTATGCATTTGCTCTGGAGTGCCTTCAAATAGTCGTCCACAGCCTGCTGCAAATAGCGTATCACCAGAAAAAACAATATCCTCCCCAATAAATGCAATATGCGTTCGGGTATGTCCTGGGATTTCCCACACTTTTAGGTGTAGAGCGAGTGGTAAAAGGGAGAATGTATCGCCCTCGCTTAAGGCTACAGTGATCTCTGGTATACGCGAATCGCATGGTCCATATACGGGTACTTTAAATTGACTCAGTAGTTGCGAATTGCCGCCAACATGATCTGGATGGTGATGGGTATTTAAAATACCGATGAGTTCGAGCTTTTCTTGCGCTAAGTAATGTAATACTGGGGATGCATCGCCAGGATCTACCACTGCAGCATAGCAATCATTACGGATGAGCCATATATAATTATCATTGAATGCAGGTATAGGGATAATGTGAAATGCGGTCATTTGTTTCTCCGTATGATCAGAACGCCATTATTTGATTTAAACTCTCGGAATGTCAATTCTAGATACTCAATTACAAATGCAGCAATGGTTAGGGAGTCCGCAAGGTCAATATTTGACCCAGAAAGAGCAGGCTTATTTTGATGCTGTAGTTGTTGATATTTTTGGATTTCATGCACTGCAATTAGGCATGGAGCAGTGTGATCTATTGCGCGCGAGTCGGATTCCATTACGTCTAAGCGTTGGCCTTAACGATGGTGTCGATTTATGTGCAGATTATGGCGAGTTGCCATTCGATAGTAATAGTATTGATTTAATTTTGATGCCGCATACCCTAGAATTTTCAGATCATCCGCATCAGGTCATGCGCGAAGTCTCGCGGGTATTGCGACCTGATGGACAAGTCGTCATTGCAGGCTTTAACCCGATGAGTTTGTGGGGTGTGCGACGTAGCATCGGTACACACACATCCTATCCATGGAATGGTCAGTTTATTCAATTGCCGAGGGTGAAAGATTGGTTGGAGTTGGTTGGTCTTGAAATCAACGCGGGATCAATGGCCTGTTATATTCCACCGTGTAGTCAACAAAAGTGGATTGATCGGCTGCAGTGGATGGAGATGGCGGGGGATCGTTGGTGGCCTATCGCTGGTGGTGTGTTTTTTCTGCGTGCGATTAAGCGTGTGAGAAGTATGCGCTTGATTATGCCGAAGTGGCGTGCGCAGCGAGTTGCTAAAAAGAATCTTGCTGCGGTATCTGAGCGAGTGCATGATGATCAGCGTGGCCAAGTAGGCATAAATTCTAGTCAAAGGATTGATGTGTAATGAGTGTGAAAGATGAAACTGTAGAAATTTACACAGATGGCGCGTGTAAAGGTAACCCTGGTGTTGGCGGTTGGGGTGCATTGTTAAGTTGTGCAGGTACAACCCGAGAGTTATGTGGTGGAGAGCTTCAAACCACAAATAACCGAATGGAGCTTCTAGCCGTGATACGCGCTCTTGAGGCATTAAAGCGTAGTTGTCATATACGTTTGCATACTGATTCTAAATATGTTCAACAGGGCATCTCGGAGTGGATCCACGATTGGAAACGCAGGGGGTGGAAAACCAGTGCGAAGAAGAGTGTTAAAAACGAAGACCTGTGGCGTGAGCTGGATGCATTAGCTGCCTTGCATCAGATAGAATGGTTGTGGGTAAAAGGGCATGCTGGTCATGATGGCAATGAGCGTGCTGACATCTTAGCAAATATGGGCGTGGAGCAAATGCGTAAGGAGCAAGCGTAATGTCAGTCGATAGGCAGGTAATTTTAGATACTGAAACTACAGGTCTTGATCCTAAGTTGGGTCATCGCATTATTGAAATTGCAGGCGTTGAGCTTATCAATCGACGCTTAACTGGACATCATTTTCATTATTATCTGAACCCAGGTCGTGATAGTGATGATGGTGCGCTACAAGTGCATGGGCTGACCAGAGAATTCTTAAGTGACAAACCCAAGTTTTCAGAAATTGTTGAGGCACTTGTGGTGTATTTAAGTGGAGCCCAGTTAATTATTCATAACGCACCATTTGATATCAGTTTTATCGATACTGAGCTGGGTATGTTACGTAAACCTAAGTTGCGGACTTTTTGCCCGGATATTGTAGATACATTACGAATGGCAAAAGACCTGCACCCTGGGAAACGTAATGGACTGGATGCATTGTGCGACCGATACGAAATTGATAACTCAGCACGCACCTTGCATGGTGCATTGTTGGATGCGGAGTTATTGGCTGAAGTGTATTTAGCAATGACTCGAGGGCAGGGTAGTTTGATTGCCGAGTCTGGCCCAGAGCCCGCTACGATTGCCGTGCAGTCATTAAACAGAGCAGAGTTGAATTTGAAAGTAATGCAAGCAAACGCTGCTGAGTTGGCGTTGCACGAGACCCAATTGGCAGAGTTGAATAAAGCTAGTGGTGGTGCCATATGGCTGAAATAAGCCACCTCTAAGAGAGTGCTTATTTCATAATGGCTAGCAATTGCTCAAACGACTCTTCAAATTGCAATAGTCCCTCTTTTTGTAAGGTCTCGCCACAGGCATCAAGATCGATGCCGAGTTGATGTAATTTATCGAGATGGTCTAAGGCTTGGTGAGTATTGGATTTAAGTGTTAGAGCAGGTTTCCCATGGTCACGAAATGCTGCTAAGGTGGCGTCAGGTACTGTATTAATGGTGTCTTCACCGATTACAGATTCGACATAGAGCACATCGCTGTAATTTTTATTTTTAGTGCCCGTGCTGGCCCAAAGAAGTTTTTGAGGATGCGCACCTTGTTGGGCTAAGGATTCAAAGTGCTCACTGGAAAACAGTGTGCGGTTGTTCTTCATTGCAACTTTGCTGATAGCAATAGCAGTTTGTCCGCATATACTCAGAGCATCTCCGCCTAGATTGCTTAACTGTTGATCAATCATAGTGTCTATACGACTTAGAAATACGCTGGCGACTGATCTAACCCTTGCTGGGTTGCCGCCCTTAGCGATTAATTGCTGGATGCCACGTGTATACGCTATAGCGACATTCTGCACTTGTTTAAGAGAGAAGATTAATGTGACATTGACTGAACATCCCTCGGCAATGAGCCCTTCTATGGCCACTAAGCCAGCTGATGTTGCAGGAACTTTAATCAGTAAATTGTCTTTTGCGACAGCTTGGCGCAACCTTAAACCCGCTGCAATCGTGCCACTTGCATCATGCGCTAGAGCAGGTGATACCTCTAGGCTGACATAACCATCATTGCCGTTGCTAGATTTAAAAATAGGATCGAATAGATCGCATGCTTGCTGAATATCAGAAATTGCTAATGTTTCATAGCGTTGCTCAGAAGTAAGCGCAGCATTCTGTTTCAGAGCGTTTAATTCATCGCGATATTCGGGGCTGTCTCGAAATGCTTTGAGAAATATGGAAGGGTTAGAAGTCACCCCTGCAATACGATAATCTGTAATCCATCGCGCGAGCGATCCATCATTGAGAATAGTGCGAGAGATGTTATCTAGCCAAATGCGTTGGCCAAGATTATAGAGTTGGATCAGTGGATTATTCATCATTGTGCAATTAAGGGTAGCGAGGATATTTAAGGGCTAATTCAGCGGCAATTGTTGTAATCAAGCGCCTGGATATGCTGATGCTGGCTGGTAAATTAGGCAAATCTTCAACATCAAACCATGTCGCTTCTTCAATTTCAACGCCATCAGGCACTACCGCACCACCTGCGTATTCTGCGGTAAAGGCGACCATCAGTGAGTGTGGAAATGGCCAAGGTTGACTACCAAAGTATTGAATATTTTTGACCGATACGCCTACTTCTTCGCGGGTTTCGCGCGCGACTGTATCTTCCAGCATTTCACCAGGCTCTACAAAACCAGCAATAGCAGAGTAACGACCAGGTGCCCATTCTGATTTGCGTGCAAGCAACAGCTCTCGACCGTTATTAATCAGTACCATGACTGCCGGTGAGACGGGTGGGTAGCTTGTTAGGCGACATGCAGGGCAGCTACGCGAGCGTTCATCGCTACGAGTGCGCATCGGAGTGCTGCAGCGACTACAAAACTGTTGATTACGTTCCCAATCAATTAACTGAAAAGCGCGTCCTGATAATACTGCTAGCGGCTCATCAATTAAGCTGAAGACATCGCGTAGGCCAACGCTAATCCAACCGCTGGGTAATGGATGGCTTTGATCTACCTCGGCGGCAAAGCAGTGTTGTTCACCGAGCAGACCCAGATAGTGACTGCGGATTGCATCAATCCCATGATGAACCAGGCTGTGACAGACTGGTACTGCGGGTTCTGGTGATTCCATTAAAATAATCGCGTTGCGCTGAAAGGCAAACCATAGCGATGGATGCGCTATGTCTTCTGGAGGAGTCACTAGCGGCGTGTAGATATTTTGAGATGTGGTCATTTGTGTGTATTTTGGGGTGATAGCAAGATTGAAATTTTCTTGATTCTAACCTGGTTTTATTGGATTACAGGTAAACATTAATACGTTAATATTCAAAATGACTCTCTACAATTATTCAGCTCGATTTAATTTGATTGGAATATCTTGTACGCCAATCGCATCTGAGATATCTCTGAAAATATATGTATAAATTTTATGATCAGTTACTGGAATATTTTTCTTGCCCCTGGGGCCGTCATCAACAGAACTGGTCGCTAAGATACGTACTTGAATCTTTTTCGGCTCTATGACTTTACCCTCGATCTTAAATTGTGTCATTGCGTAACCTAAATCATTTAGTTGGTTGCTGTCATATCTTGTGCATATTATATTGCCAATCTCTAAAGACTGGAGAGTTAGGGGTAGGTGTTCTTTAGCGACATAGAATCCACTCAGCATGCCTCCACGAGCTTTGCATGCTTCATTCAAACCGCTTAGAAATTCAGTGGCAGTGGTTTCATAAAAGCGGCTTTGCATAAGTCTAATTTCTAGTATTGACGGATCTGCGGCGTTGACTGAATTAATCCATAACATTATTAAGAAAGTGAAAAATCGTATCAATTTTTTTGATGGCATTGTTATTCCTGTGGGATAAAGTAAAAGTCACCAACTACTTGATCATAAATTGAGGGGACTTGCTCATGATTGACTGACTTGGCTGCATCAACAACTTCTTTGCGGACATTTTTGATAACTCGATCAATCGTGAGGCCTGGTTTCTGAATTTCATTTACAAAGATTCGGGTGAATAATCCATTCTTGCTTTTGTCTGTGGGACCGAGTTTGTCCAAAGCTTGCTGCCCAGAACCAGCAGAAAAAACAATCATTTGGCCTGTCGCTGCAGTGGTATTTGCTAGGCCACGCCCACCAATTGCTCTACCCGACGACTTAAATGGATTGTCACGACAAGCGTCTAGGACCGCTAATGTAAATTTGGCTTTTCGATCAGACATATCATCCAGAATTTTTTGTAACTGGATGGCTTCGTCTCTGACCTGTGCCTCGCTATCCCCAGCGATATCAATCGGCAACAAATAGTTCGCGCCTGAAAGTTGCACTCCATGACCAGCATAGAATATGACTACTTCGTCGCCACCTTCTACTAAGGCTGTAAAGTTTCGAAAAGCTGCCTTCATTTGCTTTTCATTTAAATCAATTTGTAATGTGACTTGATAACCAAGACGCTCAAAGCTTTGTGCAATAACTCTAGCATCTTCTCGTGCGTTTTCAAGTTTTGATACACTCTGATAAGTGTCATTACCAATGACTAAAGCTAATCGCTTGCGACCGCTAGTCTGTATAGTCTTCTTAATGGTATGCGCTATATTATTTGCGACTGGTCTAACGGCAATATTGGGGGTAAGTTTTGCTTCTGTAGATCTGCTAGGTTCTTGATTTTTGTTTGATATTGTTGTTAGGCGAAGTGTTTCAGTATCTGCAGATTTAATCCCTAAAACTTGTTGAGCTATGCTTGTTTTTTGAGGGGCGCTCTCTTCGCGGGAAACGCTAACAGGTTGAGGCGCAGGTGATTGATTTTGAACAGTAATGCTAACTCTGGACTGTTGTGACGAATCAGGCGTAGATACTGAATTAATATCTCCGCTGATTTGTGCGTCGCGTTTCAATTGCGCTATATCTAACTGCCTAGGCTCTACAAACCCCCCCGATTCCCATAAACCACCTTGCAATACTTTTTCGTTCTTATCAGCTATAACACCAAGGCCGTCGTATTCCCCTTTTTTGAAGTTACCGATATATTGATAACCATTTGCAAAGGTGGTAACTCCCATTCCGTCAGGTTTTCCATATCTAAAATACCCTTGGTATTTTTGATTACTTTTGTGAGTCGTTGTACCGAAACAATCATGCCAAGAATCTACAGAGCGCATTGAGTCGCAAGGATTTGGTGTGGCTAGCGCCCAGCATCTAACAGACAGTAATAAGCCATAGATGACAATAATTTTTTTAAAATTTCTTGTCATCTATGGCTTTTCTGTGGTCGTATTTAAATGCATGAAATATAAATTTATTTGACTAGGTCCAGCCGAATAGGTATGTCTTGAACACCAATAGTGTCTGAAATTTCTTTGGCGACATCATCGTAGTGTTTCTTATCGTAGGATTGGTTTTGCATATCGCTAATTCGCATACGAACGACTAAACCTAAATCTTTGTTTTGCTCACCTTCCAATTCAATTTTGAAAATATGTTTATATTTCCCTTTCATACCAATACAACTAAGTTGACCCATTTGTAAGAACCGAACTGCCATAGATGGCATGGATGGACTAAATGAGCCGCCGTAATTTTTGCACATTTCACTGACGCCTGAAACGAACTTTTCAGATGCTACATTGAACACTCTAGTTTGTATGACTTTTAACTCTAATACTGATGGTTGACTGATTGCGTTTGAAAAATAAAAAAGACTCATTGCTGCGATGAGTAATCTAATCATGATGTAACGACCTTGTGGTTAAAATATTTTAATGAAAGTTAGCTAACCTTAAATAAGACATTATTAATTAAATTATCTTCAGGGGCTTTTAAATTGCTAACCGCCAAAGTCAAAATCAGTTGATAAATCTGTGATTAAAATTTTTAAATGCGTTATTAAGGTTGAAGGTTAAGCGTAATTTTATTTTTTGGATCATAATTAATAAAGTTTGTTAATGATGTAGGTTGATTTTAAGTTGCGCTCGATTGCCTCTAAAACATGATTTAAATCTACCTAATTGCCATTATAAAGTCAATGTTTTGGTCTGGGTGAGTGAAGGTGCAATATTAAGCGTAGCTGTTTTAATGTTTTTGAATTTGATAATCGAATTTTTACGTCGATTATTAGCTGAGATTGAAAGAAAAATTACCAAAGTAAGAATAAAATTTTGAATGGTAGTATGAAGGTTTTGATGAAACCAAACTGCCAGAATGCAAGTCCTGAGGCAGCAATAAGGGCTGCCAGTCGTATTGGGCTTAATCGAATAAGAAAAGATATTATCCCTGTGTTAATATCAATTGTTGATTTTTTTAAGTAAGTGTAAATATAAAACACAGTTGAGATGAGTAAGATTTTTGAAGGGTAGTAGATATCAGACCATGTGATATGCCCATGCCTAGCGAGACTAAATGCGATGCGTATGATGCACATGTTGAAAATCATCCCTGAATACAGGGCTATCAAACCAATTATTATATTCTTATTGTTCAAGTCGCAAACCTATTTATGATTAATGGAGATTTTTAACGGTTGAGGGTGGGTAAGCTCAGTGTAGGCAAGGTATTAAAAGGTTAAGAGTTAGTACTTAATAAGCAGATTATATCGTTATCTAATTAGGTTTTAGCAGGCGATAGTGTGCGTTGCTAGATTGCTTGGTTAAAATAGTTGAAGCTTGATTTTAGATGTGTTCTTAAAATTAGATTTTGCTTTTATGTGCTAAATGCATGTAATCCTTGATATAAAAACCATGGCTAGCTTGCTAATCAGAATGATATGATATTTTTTTGCATGTGCGTGGATAACCACTTATTGTAGTTGCCTGTTTCCTTGGTGTTTTCTCTGAGTTGGTGGTGTAAGTCAAAGTATTCTATGATTGGATTAAACTGCGTCATTGGCGGTTTATTTTTTTACTTTTTCATAAATAACGCTCATACAAAATGATTCCATTTTAAGCTTTATAGAATCTCTGGGACGAAATTGTGATGCAGACGCGAAAAATTACGATTATTGGTGCAGGAATTGTTGGCATTGCTACGGCTAGTTATTTGCGGCGTGATGGTCATGAGGTGACAGTGGTTGACCAACTGCCGCCCGGTGAGTATTGCTCTTTCGGTAATGCAGGTATTTTAAGTCCGGGTTCTTGTATACCAATTGCTATGCCCGGCATTTTGGGTCAGATACCCGGATATTTATTGGACCCCTTGGGTCCGTTGTCGATTAAAAGTTCTTATTTCCCGCGTGTGCTTCCTTGGTTATTACGCTTTTTGGCTACCGCAAGGGTTGATCGTGTACAAGCGACTGCTGATGCTTTGCGGTCTCTCCTAGTGCAGACCTTTGATGCGTATGCACCTTTGGTGCATACGGCTGGGGTTGGTGATTTAATACATAAGAGTGGTTACGTGGTTGCTTATTCTTCGCGTGAGGCAATGCAGGGCGACGCCTTAGGCTGGCAGTTGCGGCGCGAACGTGGAGTAGTGATGGATGAGTTGGATGGCGCGCAAATAAATTCATATCTACCTGATTTAAAAGGAAATTATAAGTCAGGTTTATTTTTGCATGACCATGGATGGTGTGCTAATCCAGAGCGTTTAACTAAGGCCTTAGCCAGTCAATTTGTGAGCGATGGCGGGGTTATTTTGCAACGCAAAGTATTGGCTATTGATGTGGGTGCTACTGGCCCGCGCGCTTTATGGACTGATGATGGTCGGCTACCCGTTGAACATTTAATTATTTGTGCCGGTGCTCATTCAAATCAATTTACCCAACAGTGCGGTGATTCAGTGCCGTTGGAAGCTGAGCGTGGTTACCACATCACTTATTCGGATCCACGCTTCCAACTCGCGCATCCGATTATGCTGCCTGAATACAAATGCTTTGTGACGCCCATGGAAATGGGTTTACGCATTGCAGGTCATAGTGAGTTTGCTGGGATTGATGCTCCGCCTAATGACAGGCGCTTTGAGATTCTTGAAACCCTGATGCAGCGGATGTTCCCTGGAATTCGTAGTGTGGATTCAACTCGATGGATGGGGCGTCGCCCCTCTATGCCCGACTCCATGCCAGTAATCGGGCGCTCCTCCCAATTTGCAAATACCTTCTATGCATTTGGACATGGTCATGTGGGTTTGGTTGGAGGTGCGCCTACGGGGCGACTGATGGCAGACTTAATTGCTGGCCGACCGGACCGGATTGATTTGAAACCCTTTAGTGTGAATCGTTTTAAATAAAGCACCCAAATGAATTTGATTGCGGGGTCAGAGTATAGGCATACTCAAGTACAATAGAGGTTTTGGATTATTCTTATGGTTCGCACACGCTTTGCGCCTAGTCCGACTGGGTATTTACATATTGGGGGTGCTCGCACAGCTCTTTTTTGTTGGGCGTTTGCCAAGCAACTGGGCGGGACGTTTATTCTGCGGATTGAGGACACTGATCAAGAGCGATCAACTGATGCCTCTGTGCAAGCCATATTAGATGGTATGCATTGGTTGGGTTTAGACTACGAAGGCCCTTATTATCAGATGCAGCGTTTGGACAGTTATCGTCGCGCCGCTGAGAGATTGGTTCAAGAGGGTAAGGCGTATTATTGTTATGCTACTCGCGATGAAATCGACCAGTTGCGTGAAGCACAACGCGCGCGCGGCGAGAAGCCGCGTTACGATGGTCGGTGGCGCCCCGAAAATGCTTTAAAACTAGGTCTCAAAATACCCAATAACCACCAGCCGGTGATTCGCTTCCGTAATCCGGATTCGGGTGTCGTGGTGTTTAATGATCTGGTGAAAGGCGCGATTACAGTTGCTAATACTGAGCTTGATGATTTAGTGATTATGCGTGCAGATGGTATTCCAACATATAATTTTGGCGTAGTCATTGACGATATTGATATGCAGATCACCCATGTTGTTCGAGGTGACGATCATGTCAACAATACCCCACGGCAAATTAACATCTATCACGCGCTGGGTGCCGTAGTGCCTGAGTTTGCGCATTTGCCGATGATACTAGGCGCAGATGGTGAGCGTTTGTCCAAGCGGCACGGGGCTGTAAGCGTGATGCAATACTTTGAAGATGGTTTTCTACCCGAGGCGTTAAATAATTACTTGGCACGTTTGGGTTGGTCACACGGTGATGCAGAAAAATTTTCTTTAAGACAGATGGTGGAGTGGTTTGATCTGGCGCATGTGAGCCGCTCGCCAGCGCGTTTTGATCCAGAAAAACTCCACTGGTTAAATCAGCAATATTTAAAAGAGACTGACGATGGCCGCCTAGCAGATTTGGTCGCGCCATTTATGCAGCGTATCGGTGTTGATGTCGCAATCGGCGCACCATTAAGTCAAGTAGTGTCATTATTAAAAGAACGCGTGCAGACGGTTGAAGCCTTGGCCGAAGCTGCAGTTTATTTTTATCGTGCAGTGGCACCGCATATGAATGATCAGCAGTTGCATTACACTGCGGCTGTACATTTGCCGTTGATGGCCTTGCATCAGACATTTGAATCGCTGCCCTGGGAGCGCACTCAAATTGCACAAGCTATTAAGTCTGTTGTGGCAATGCATCAGCTGAAGTTTCCGCAGATCGCGATGCCATTAAGAGTTATGGTCAGTGGTGGCACTCAGACGCCTTCGGTTGATGTGACCCTAGAGTTAATCGGACGCACCCAAGTTTTGGAGCGGATGGCGCAGCAATTAGAATTTTTTCCACATTTGGCTGCAGAGCATTAAGGTTTACAGGGCCAGTCTAAATCGTTATAATCACGCCCTCTTGTGGGGGTATAGCTCAGCTGGGAGAGCGCTTGCATGGCATGCAAGAGGTCAGCGGTTCGATCCCGCTTACCTCCACCAGCAAACATGCTAGCGTTTTGAGTCTATGTCTAGTACGTGAAGTTGTTGTAAATCGAAGTCCCTATCGTCTAGAGGCCTAGGACATCGCCCTTTCACGGCGGTAACACCGGTTCGAATCCGGTTGGGGACGCCAAATAAATCAAAGAGTTAACTGATTATTTGAGCAATGGCATTATGCCCTTGAGATCTTTGCTCCTATGCTAACGATCATT
>Ga0114974_10000079_pt1 | contig 75196 bp, 106 predicted proteins | sample S_130206_EF_Meta_FD_87318 | JGI IMG/M metagenome (GOLD analysis project Ga0114974, IMG submission 87318) | Freshwater microbial communities from Lake Simoncouche, Canada to study carbon cycling - S_130206_EF_MetaG | ecosystem: Environmental > Aquatic > Freshwater > Lake | place: Lake...
ATGTATATTGGGTCGATTAAACCACATAAAGCAAATAAGTGGATTATCCAAGATGATAAGATGGTTCAAAAAGAATTAAACTATAATCCTGGTTTATTAAAAATATTTGATGAGATTGTCACTAACTCAGTCGATGAGAGTAAAAGAAGTGGATCCAAATTAAATACTATTAAAGTAGATATAAATAGAGAAACAAATTACATCAATATTTGGGATAATGGTGGAATACCTGTTGTTAAACATACTGAACATAAAGAGTGGATTCCAGAAATGATTTTCTCAAATCTTAAGGCTGGTTCCAACTTTGATGATACCGAAGAAAGAACTGGAGCTGGGACAAATGGTGTTGGTTCTACTCTTACAAACATATATTCAAAAGAATTTACGGTAAGTACTTGTGATGGTAAGAATCATTACACACAAACTTTCTCTAATAATATGAGAAAAAGAACTACTGCTAAAATCAAAAAAAGCACTAAAGGATTTACAGAGATTAATTATTTAGTAGACTTTGATAAATTCGAGCTCAAAGGAATAGACGAAGATCATTTCAAAATGCTTGAGAAAAGAGTTTATGATATTGCTGGTTGTAATACTAATCTTAAAGTTTACTTTAATGGTAAACTAATTAACTTTAAGGCATTTGAAGATTATATTAAGTTATATACTCCGAATTTCTTTTATGAATCCAAAAAAGATAAAACTTGGTCATTAGGTATCGCACTTTCTGAAAATGGATTCCAACAAGTTTCATTTGCTAACTCAACTGACACTTATGATGGTGGAACCCATGTTGAGTATGTTATGAAACAAATTCAAGTTGCTTTAATAGAGTATTTTCAGAAAAAACATAAAGTAGAAGTAAAGCCAAATGAACTAAGAAATCATATGTTTTTATTTTTAGATTCTACTATAATCAATCCATCTTTTTCATCTCAAACAAAAGAAAAGTTAATTACTGAGGTAAAGGAATTTGGTTCTACATTTGAAGTTCCTACAAAGTTAATTCAATCAATTCTAAAATCTGAAATTGTAAATTCAATATTAGACTGGATTCAACAAAAGAAAAACGCAGAGGATTCAAAACTTCAAAGAGACTTAAATAAGAAACTTGGTAAGATTAAAGTTGAGAAACTTATTGATGCTAAAGGTAAAGATCGTTGGAAATGTTCTATTGGATTATTTGAAGGCGATTCAGCTATCTCAGCTTTTAGAAAGTACAGAACTCCAGAGACTATGGGAGCTTTCGCTCTTAAAGGTAAATTTGTTAATGTATCTGAAATGACAAATCAAAAACTAGTTCAAAATGATGAGGTTGTAAATTTAATGGCGGCTATCGGTCTTAAACTAGGACAAACTATTGATTTGAAGAATCTTAGATATGGTAGAGTTCTTTTTTATGTAGATGCTGATGTTGATGGTAATTCAATTGCAGCTCTTCTTTTAAATTTCTTTTACAAGTATTGGCCAGATATGTTCGATAGACGAATGGTTTATAAAGTTGAAACTCCAATTGTAGTAGCTATTCCAAAAGCTAAGACTAAAAAGAAAATTCTTTTCTATACACAAACTGAATACAATGTGTGGTCTGAAAAGAATGATCTAAAACAATTTGAGATTAAGTATAAAAAAGGTTTGGCAGCTCTTGTTGATGATGAGTACCAAGATATTATAAATACACCTAGACTTACCTTGATAACTAAAGATGATGTGTCAGATAAATCACTTGATATTTGGTTTGGCAAAAACTCTGATCTAAGAAAAACAGAATTGTTAAAGTAATAATGAATGATCTAGAATTATTACAGGTCTATAGCTTTGATAAAAAAGTTAGATATGGATCTAATAATGATGGTGGTTATGTAATAGCTGAACTTGATGGTGGATATGATTGTTATATTTCTGCTGGTATATCTGACGAGGAAAGTTTCTCAAGAGATTTTATTAATGAATATAATATGAATGAATATAATAGTTTTGGTTTCGATGGAACTATAGATAATTATCCATATCATTATACAGAAAAAATTTCATTTATAAAAAAAAATATAAATAGTTTTAACGATGATAGTAATTCTAATCTATCTTTTTATACTGAAAGATATAATAATATTTTTTTAAAAATGGATATAGAAGGAGGTGAGTATAAATGGTTATTGGAAATCGATGAAGAACAATTAAATAAATTTAAACAAATTGTAATAGAATTTCATGGAATTACTAATAATACCTGGGGTTATAACTATATCGATAAAATAAAATGTCTAGAAAAGTTATCAAAAACACATTACATTATACACGCTCATGGTAATAATAATGATTGTGTTGTTAATAATATTCCAAATGTTATTGAGTTAACTTATGTTAATAAGAATTATTTTGATTTATCACCAGGATTTAATACAACATCTTTGCCTATTATCAATTTAGACTTCTCAAATAAACTCAATTGTGATGATATTAATTTAAATTTTTATCCATTTGTGATGTCCAATTAAAATCACTATCTTTGCTTTTATGAGAGATCGTGCCTGGAGAAGATATGTCGAAGAACGTGTAGTTATTAGAAGACTACATTGGTATAGTAGTAGTGTCACTTGGAGTTGGAGAGGATTTGAAGATGTTAATAAAATATGTCATCAACATCCAAAATTTAATAGTAGTATCGGAACACAGATAAACTTTAGATTCAAGACACACACAACAACAAAATATGATAGTAGGTATAAAACAAAATACTCACCAAATAGAGGACCAAGATATTGGCGTGATGGTTTTAAAACTAGAGAAAACGACAAAAAAATATTCTTAAAAATATTAAAAGAAAATGGACTTAAATAGTTTAATACCTGATAAATTCAGACCTTTAGTTAATCCGAACTGGGTTATTAAAGGTAAATTTCTTATGTTTAAGAAGTATGAAAATATACCTATTTGTTTTATCGAAGATGATATTGTTTATATTTTCTTAGACGCTAAGATTTCAAAACAGGTAATATTATTAACTAAACATATTGTTGATCAAAATATTGAATTTTACTTTACTAGTCCGACTTTATCAAATCCAAAGGGTGTAGATGAAGATGATTATAAAGATTTAATAATCAGACATTATTTATTATCATTTGTAAATAAGTTATTTTATAACGGATTCAAAAATATCGATTTTGACTTAATTAGAAATATGGTTTTGTGGTGTGAGAAAGAAGATTGTTATGAATTAATTAAAGATAATTATGATGATATACTAAAAGATGTTTCACGTAAACACTATGATTACTATGCTAATAAGGAATTTTATGATTATGAAATTGATATCAGAGAGGAATTTCAAACTTTATATCGAGAAATACAGATAAATAAAATTCTTTAATCCATTCAGAACAAAAATACACACTTTCAGAACATTTTTATAAATAAAAAAATTGATATTAACATTAGTGTTTGCAATGCTAATTGGTTAACTACATATGCTCATTTGTGTGAATTTTTCAAAACTTAGTATATTTTTCTAAATATATACAGCAAATTAAAAATGTATATTTATGAAAACAATCTTATCTTTATTTTTCGTTATTTTATCATTTGGTCTTTTAGCACAAGGTGTTGCTATTAATACTGATGGTAGTAACCCGGACGCATCCGCTATTCTGGATGTCAAATCAAATTCTAAAGGTGTTTTAATACCTAGAATGACACTTTCCGAAAGATCATCAATCTCAACACCAGCAAGTGGTTTACTTGTATATCAAACTAATGGAACAAGTGGTTTTTACTTCTATGATGGAAGTGGATGGGTTAGATTAGCAACCGGTTCAGAAGTAGACCAAACCGTTTCTTTAACAGGAGGTACAGGTATTTCAGTTTCTGGAACTTACCCTAACTTTACTATTGTTAACTCAAGTCCATCAAGTGGTGGTACTTTAACAAGTGTAACCGCTGGTACTGGATTGTCAGGAGGAACTATAACTTCAACTGGGACTATTTCAATGCCTTCAGTTGGAACAGCTGGAACATATGGTTCAGCTACTCAAGTTCCTGTCCTAACTACAGATGCGCAAGGTAGAGTAACCGGTGTTACAAACACAACAATTTCTGGTGTTGTTCCTTCTGCTGGTAGTGGTGACTATATTCAAAATGGAACTTCTCAACAAACAACCGCAAATTATAATATAGATGGAAACGGAACATTAGGTGGTGATATCAATGTTAATGGTTCCGATATTAATGGACCAGGTATAAGTGGTGGAACAAGTGGTATCTTAAGAATCAATTCAAACACAGATGTTAGAGTTGCCTTAGATAAAGACGCTAATGGTTCTCAAAGTTTTGATATTGCTCCTAATGGTGGGTCAACTGCAGTCTTTTCAGTAACTGAGGCGGGAAATGTCTCTACAGATGGTTATGTGAGAATGAAAGAATCAGGAACAACTCCAACATTTTATACGGCTTTACAAAGTGGTGACTTAACAGGAAATTTAACACTAACTTTACCAATAACTGCAGGTGCTTCAGGTCAATATTTAAAAACCGATGGAACTGGAGTAACTTCTTGGAGTACTTTAACTCAAAGTTCTTCAACTACTTATCAAACTGCCGCTCTTGTACCAACAACCACAACATCATCGGTTATTACAGGTTTGACAACAACTTTTACAGCTGACGCTAATCACCTTTATTATATATCAACAACAGGATGTGTTGTTGACGCTTCTGCCACAACAAATAGAAATGTCAACTCACAAGTTGGTATTTTTGTCGATGGTGTTGTATTAGCCGCGGGAACTCAAGTGGCTTGTGCTCAAAATTTAGGAACAATATCTTTATGGACTTATGGTAATTGGTCAATAAATCAGGTTATATCACTTACTGCGGGGTCACATACAATAGATGTTAGAGCAAACAGAAGGACTGATTCTAATATTGATAATCCTACAGTTGGTGGGGCATCAGGAACTGTTTGTCAAGGACAATTAACTGTTATGGTTATTTCTAAATAAAATAATAAGAAAATATGAAAAAAATTTTAACAATATTATTCACATTTTTAACATTCACTCAATTACTATCACAAAATAGTTTTATAGTGAATGGTGGTTTAGATGTTGTAGCAACTGGTTCTGTTGAAATAGTTTTAAGTGATTATAACTATACTAATCAAACTGGTTCGTTATTAAATATTGGTAGTTACTTAAATTTCACAGGAAGTACAAACCAAACAATAACTGGAACTACTCAATTTGAAAATATAAAAGTAAATAAATCAAGTGGTGAGTTACTATTAGTTGATGATATTTCAGTTTCAGGTGACGTTACTATGACAAATGGTAGTATAAATTTAAATGGTAAAATATTAGATTTAGGAACAACCGGCTCGCTTGTAAATGAAACAAATATTAAAAAAGTTTACTCAACATCATCAACATCCTATGTTAGAGTTATAAGAACAATTGGTAGTGGTGTTACAATAAACCCAGGTAATATTGGTTTATCATTAGTAACAACAAATGCACTTGGTAGTACCGAAGTTAGAAGAAGAAATGAAATTGTTGATGTCGGATCATCAAATATGAGTATCGATAGAGTTTATTCAGTTTTCCCATCTACAAATAATGGAAGTCTTAATGCGACACTAGACGTTAACTATTTTAATTCAGAATTAAATGGATTAGATGAAAGTTCTTTAGCAACTTTCAGAAGACCATCTATAAGTTCAGCTTGGGTAAATAAAGGTGGGACAAATATACAAACTTCAACTGGAAGTGGAACAGGTATAGTTCAAAATTTGAATTGGATGGAATTTTCAGAAGTTACACTGGCTTTAAATGCAACTCCATTACCGATAGAACTATTAAGCTTCTCGGCTGATTGTTTCGATGGTGGTGTTAAATTAACTTGGGTAACAGCATCTGAGTTAAACTCTGACCATTTTGAAATAGAAAGATCTAGAGATGGTTTCAATTGGGATTTAGTTTTAAATAAACCTGCTGCTGGAAATAGTAATCAAGTTCTTACATATGAAGTAGATGATAAAGGAAGTAAATTGTTTGATGATATCTTATATTATAGACTTAAACAATTTGACTTTGATGGTTATTATAAAATCTATGATGCAATTTCAATAAATTGTTTGAAAGATGTCAATAATTACATAAAAATATATCCTAACCCTAGTGATAACTTATTTAATATTATATTAAATAATGATTTACTAATTGGAAATTCTGTAATAAAAATAACAGATGCATTGGGTAGAACAATTTATAACAATAATGTTAATGTAACTCCTGGTGTGAATTTATTTGTTTTAGATTTAGATATTAAACCTGGTATTTATTACATATCAATTGATAATAATGGACACTCATCTGGTGTAGTTACACAAATAATAAAGTAATAAAAAATACTTAAAACCCACTCAAAACTGAGTGGGTTTTTTTATTCAAATTAAATTGTGAAAAATGAATATTAATATATAAAACATATGAACTATATTCAAAAATATAATGAGTGGGAGAATATTTCAGAAGCTACTTTAGATGATACTAAAGAGTTAGTTGATTATGATATATCAAGAAAGGGTAGAGTTAAAATTAACTTACTTGGTATTAGTGAGAATATAAAGTTAACTACATGTAGTTCAGTTCCCGCTGACAATGAGTTTGTAATTCAAATTAGACCTAGTTCTTTTAGATTAATTGAATTCTCAAAATTTATTGAGTTGTATAAAATAGAAGACATGAATAATATATTTGTTTATGAAACAACTTCTACTAAATATCCATATGCTGTTGTTTTAAAAGGAACAAAAACAACTATGGTTAGACAATCTAATAGGGTTGGTGGTTCTGCCAGAGGTAACTATTTTAGAGAAACCGCTTTTATAATAACACTTGCTATTAGACTTTGGGAAAATAAAGGAGTTAAAATTGATATTTATTCCAATAGAGGAAAAATCGAAATGAATTTTGCTAAAGGAGTTGCAACTATGTCTAAGAAGGAAAGAGCTGAATTTAGAAATCAATATGATGAGTTTGTTCATGATAAGAAAATATATGATGCTATGGTTACTCAAATAGATTCTTTGATTCAATATCTTGGTGTTTCGATTTTTAATATTAAATCGGTGGTTAAGAACTCAGTAGATTTACTTATTAATAGAATAGCTAATGATTTATTAGATGATGAAGAAGACTTACATAGTGATATTGTTAAAAGTCAACCTCAAAATATAGCTGATTTTAATACCTTTGAAATTCCTAAAGGTGTAACCTTATCAAAATGGAATCCAAGTGATATCTGGATTTTATATAAAGACGCCGATTGGACTTTAATCGAACCAAAAGGATATGATGATAATGAAATAGAGAGTCTTGAAGAATTAAATGTTTACTTACATAATTGTATTGTAAATAAAGAAGGTATAGTTGGTGTTTCACTTAAACAACAAATAACTAATGCTGGTGGTTTATATGAAATAAATTTAGATGAGAATAGAAAGTTCTCACACGATTATAAAGGATATTATGTTAAAAACACTATAAAGTCTTCTAAGATTAAATTCTCATATGAGAAACTTGGTGGTGTAATCGGTGGTGGTGAAATAGATGTTAGAACATTTGACACTGATACTAAATCTCCAATATCTGCTGAGGTTAAAGGTTCTACAGCTTCTCAACATATGAGTGGTAAAGCCGGTTCTTATATAAAGTTTGTTATGCCTGTTGATAAATATAAAGTATTAGAATTTATCAGAAAGAATAATGTGGATGATATTAAGGAATTTGTAGAAAATAACTATACATTCACTAAATCAGATTTGAAAGTTATTTTTGAAAAAGACTTAGAAAGTCCAAAAAATGGTCAAAGTAACTCTAGAATGCAAGCTATTATATTTACTGATTGGTTAGAAAGTTTATCTAAAAAAACTAGAAATGAAGTAGTTTCTGGTATAATTAGATATGCAAAGTCAGAATCTAATTGGTCAGCTCCTCACTTATTGTTAAAATAAACTTTATTTCACTTTGTTATATAATTAACATGGCAAAGAAAATGAAATCACCTACAACTACAACATCAAGTAATGGTACATTAACAACCAGTAATAGTGGTGCTACATTAACAACAAGTTATAACGGTAATATAAACTATGTTACAACTGGATATTCATCTATTTCAACAATATATCATATTTTAGGAGAAGACTTTGAGACTAGTAATTATTTAGATGGAACAACTGCTGTTATGATATCCACTTTAAATGTTTTAGGAAGACCATTCTATGAAGAATTGAAAAAGAATAAGATATCTTTTCCACAAGAAATGGATGAATTTATTCAACAAAGACTTAAAGTTTTAGAAAGAGATCTTAAAATAGAATCTATCATAGAAAACAATTCATAATAAATCAAAAGTTGGAAACTTATAGTATTATTTTATCTATAAAATTAAAATTAAGAAAATCCAATGATATGTGATTTAATAATAGATGGGAATTATATTTTAAGTAAAAATACATTTACCCTACATAAAAACAATTTACTTTTTGGTGCACTTCATAAGTCACTAGAAAATACAATAAACAATTATAGAAAATGGTATCCATTTGCTAATGTTTACTTAGTATCAGACTCTAAAGAAAAATCTTGGAGAAAACAACTAACAACAAGCTACAAAGCCACCAGAAAAAAAGATTCAGATATTGACTGGACATTTGTTTATACTGCCTATGGTGAGTTTAAAGATTCAATGAAAGGACTTGTAAAAGTCTTAGAAGCCCCACACGTTGAGGGAGATGATTGGATTTCATTTTTGGTAACAAAAGCAAATAGAGAAGGTAGGTCAACAATTATAGTTTCAAATGACTACGATATTAAACAGATAGTAAACTATGGTTTGGATCCTTTATTTATTAACATTATGACTAATGAAATGTATAATAGAGAGAAGTTATTTCTACCTAAAAATTATCAAATCTTTTTGAACAAAGTATCTAAACTACCAAGTGATGATATCTTTAATCTTAATGACAATAGTGACTTTTTACTATTACTTGATAGATTTATCAACAAGTATGAAATTAACGAGATTAATCCGGTTGAATCTTTAATGGTTAAAATAATATCAGGAGATGCCTCAGATAACATTGGATCAGTTTGGTCTGTTGTTAAAAATGGTAAGAAAAGAGGGATTGGTAATAAAGGAGCTCAAAGTATTTATGATGAGTATATTTTAGAGTTTGGAGAGATAAACTTATCTGATCCAGATTTATATGAGAATATAGCTGACTTAATCTGTGAGAAAAAGAAATTGAGTAAAACTCAAATCGAATCTATTGTCGAGAATATAAAAGATAATATGAAACTGATAGATTTGAGAATGCACAATTTACCAGGTGAGATAGTTGAAAAGATGGAAAATGGATATTCAAATATAAAATGATATGGTAGAATTAATAGATGTAGCAAAAGCAATATTTACTAATAAAAATAATTGGAAGAATATATCTGATGAAGATAAGGAAAGATTTTTCTTTATCTTCAATAGATATTTTTCTAAAAAATATCCAGAAAAGTCCCAACTTTTGAATCTAAAAGTAATAGATAAAGTATCAGCTCTTGATCTTTGGTATCATTTTATGTTAAACAAACCTTATCCAAATTGGTTTTGGTCAAAGAGTGAAAAAGCTGAAAAGTCTGATATCTCGGAAAAAGAATACAAACTACTTTTATTAAACTTAAAAATAAAAGATATAGACTTGGACTACTTAATAGAACACCACATAGAATTTATTAAAGAAGAATTAAAGTATTATAAAGATTTAGATAAAAACAATAAATAAAACAAACAATATGAGCATAACAATTGAAAAACAAACAACAAGTATGAAATGGTATATCGTTAGAGCACAATCTAATAGAGAGAGATCAGTATCTGAAAGAATTATGAAAGAAGCTGAAAAAGGAGACTTAATGAATAAAGTAGGTCAAGTAGTAGTTCCTATTGAAAAAAGTTTCTTTATGAAAAATGGTAAGAAAGTTGTTAGAGAAAAAGTAATGTACCCTGGGTATATCTTTGTAGAAACTAATGCAATTGGTGAATTAAAATACTTCATCAAAGGATGTAACGGAGCTAGTGGTTTCTTAACCAACAGAGCTGGTGATATTCAAGCACTACAACAAATTGAAATCGACAGAATGTTGGGTATCCAAAAAGAAGCTGAAGAAAAAGAAATCGAAACAACTTTTGTTTATGATGAAGAAATCAAAATCATTGATGGACCATTTAATGGATTCGTTGGAACAATTGAAGAAATTAAAGAAAAAGAACAAAAAGTTAAAGTTGGTGTCTTAGTCTTTGGAAGAAAAACACTTATGGAACTTAGCATCAATCAAATTGATAAAAAGACAAACTAAAATTGGATAACAAGGATATATATAAGAAGATATTAGAAGCTTCTAATATCATTGCTCAATCAAGTAGAAGGTCTTCAGCTAATTATATGGTAACATCACCTGATGTTGCTGATATGATACAAGATATTTATAATCAAAAAAAGTCTCGTTGGAGAAAAGAAAAGATTAAAAAACTATTTCCTGATGAGTAAGATAATTCTTAAGGGTGTTTTACAAACATTTGATAACAAACACAATGGTAGAATCTATTCAGAAGAAATCTTTACAAAGGCATATAAAGAGAGTGTTAGAAAACTTATAAGAAAGAAGAAAATTAGAAAATTATTCGATGAGTAAATATTTAGAAGGTATAACAAAAGATATGATTGAATCACAAGGTTATCTTTATGATGATATGAGTCCTATGGTTATTGACATGGAAGTGATTGATAATTCAGATAAAAATGCTACAAGAATGATAATCAAAGATAAATCTGGTAAAGAAAAATCAATTGATGGTGAAGATAACATTATAAGTTTTATAGATGAAATTAAATCAAGATACAAACAACTAAAATATGATAAAACTTATTTGAATATGGCTACAGAGTGGGCTAAACTCTCACATTGTAGTAGAAAACAAGTAGGTGCTTTAATAGTTAAGAATGGTATGATTATATCTGATGGATATAATGGAACACCAACTGGATTTGATAACTCTTGTGAGAACGGAGATGGTGATACTAATTGGTATGTTATTCACGGAGAAGCCAATGCTATTCTGAAATGTGCTAAACACGGGCATTCTTGTGAGGGTGGTACTTTATACCAAACACATTCGCCTTGTAGAGATTGTTCTAAACTTATCTTACAATCAGGAATAAAAAGATTAGTATATAAAGAAGATTACAAAGATACTTCAGGATTAGATTTTCTAAGAGAGGCTAAAATTGAAATAGTAAAATATGGATAATGAACTAAAATTAATGGTAGAAGATTTTAAGGTTGAACAAATTTATAAAAACTCACTATTCTCTGTAAAAAGTATCTGTGAGCATTTAGAAATTTGGGATAATTATTCAGATGAGGAAAAGTTCAAGTTAGAAAACTTTACAGCCAGAGACTCCAAATTAAATAAGAACTTTACTTATAAAGGTAAGTATGACTCAAATTTAACATATGGTGAGATAACAAAAAAAGGAGTTCAAACAATAATTGAAAAGATAACTAAATATAAAGATATAAAAGAATCTGACGTATTTGCTGATATTGGAAGTGGTTGTGGTAAGTTGGTTTTACAAATGGCAGTTAAAACAAAATTCAGAAATTTAGTTGGTGTTGAGATTGTTGATATCAGAAATAAATATGCAAAATCAATATTAGAACAAATATCACCAATTGATGATAAAAAGATTTTTTTTATCAATAAAGATGTAAGAGATTTTGACTTATCTATATGTAAAGTAATATTCACCAATAATGTACTTTTTGATTCTAACCTAAATAATTTAATTTATGATAGACTACCTGAAGGTTGTCATATTATATCAATGTCACCATTTAACAAATGTAAGTTCTTAAAAGACACCTTTGATGTTGAAGTATCATGGTCAGATAAAAAACATAAAATTTATTATTATATAAAATGATATTTAGAGAATTTTTACAAAATATTAAAACACAATTAGTTAATGTTGAACCTAAATCAATATCCGTTTACCCAATTGGTGAAAATAACCTAGAAGGTATTAAAGTTTTAATTGATAATTGTTATAGAATGGGTAGTGAAAATAACAACATTAGAGTTGCAACAATGGACCCGTCATTGTGGTTAGGTCAATTCTTAGATAAACATTGGAATAAAATTTCTTATGTAACATCATTACCAACCTTTATTATAATGAAAGTTGAAGATAATAAAATAGTTTCAAAACAATATAATACAGAAATAAGAGAGTTTGAATCTGAAGACTTAATTAATGATTTTTTTGAAAGAGGAAGATGGAAAACACTTGTTATATTCTCTATTATAAAACACGTTGACTTAGTTAGTCTAAGTTCAACATATCGAGTAAGATATGCTGATATAACAGAGAAGTATGAAGAAAGAGATAATATAATAAACGAAATACTTAAATAAAAAATATGGAATTAGTAACAACAAAAATTTGTATGGCATTTGACTTAGGAGTTCATGGTAATTACTTTGGTGGTAATATGATGTCTCTATTAGATGAATCGGCAGCGGCTTACTCTTGTCAAATATGTGACTCGGCTAAAATGGTCACACTAAAAATAGAAGAAGTGATTTTTCAAAGTCCAGTTAAAGTAGGTAATCTTATTAAGATTTATGCTTCTGTTGATAAATTTGGAACAACTTCAATAACTATTAATCTTGAGGCAAGAAAACATAATGTTCACACAGGTAAACAAGAATTGGTATGTTCAACAAAAATGATATTTGTTAAACTAGATGAAGAAGGATCTTCCATTCCTATTTCAGATAGAGTTAAATCAAGATATTCAGATAGATTCAAAAAGTATGGTAGAGGATTACTTCATCCAGAAGAACTTGAAAAAGAAAATGAAGAAAAGAAAATTGCTAGGCTAGCAACAAAATAAATAAAAAAAATGGAAAATTTACAATTAATAATGGCAACCGTTTTGATCACTCTAATATCAGGTGCACTGGTGGGTTCTTTAATCTACTTGGGTGTAGTTGTGAGAAAGTTAAGACGAACTGTTAAAGACAATGTAGTAGACATTACAAATCTACAAAATAACCTAAATGGTGAGGTTATAAACATATACAACAGAATAGATGAAGTTGAAAAATGTTTATATCAAAAATTAGATCAATTATATACATCATCTGATGATAATTATTCAGAATTGGATAGAAAAATAGATAGTCGATACGACAAATTGGTAGATAATATCTATAAAGATATGGAACAACTAAGACAAACAAAATAATAAACTACTAGCCTAGCAAAAAAGAGAGTCAAATGACTCTCTTTTTTAGTTTAATACTTGTTTTAACTTCCAATCTCTTTCTTTAGAATTATCTTCAAATTGAAGTTCCTCTTCAGCAAATATAATAGGAATTAAATGTTGCTTTATTTGATATTGACTTGGATATAAATCTAACTCAACTCTATAAACATTTAAGTCTTGTGTTGATTCCTTACTAGTAACTATACTACCTACTCGATACTTAAGATCATCATAAGCTCTTGTTACAATAACAACCCGATCACCCTTTGAGAACTTTAAATTGTTGTCTGTATCTGATAACTGCCAGGTCTTTCGCTTTCGCTTCAATTTCCGTGTCAAAGTCAAGACCAAATGTTTTAATTTCTTCATAAATATAATCTGCATGTGCTGTTTGTTTTCCTGAATTATCTTCTAATGTTTTTGGTGAACTCATATGAGTCATTGGTTGAATATCACCCCAAGTAGAACAAGCAAGTTTTAATGCCTCTTCTTGTGAGATATCTTTTGGTCCATAATTATGATGATGAAAATCATGAGTTATAGGTATTCCAATTTTCTTATAAATTAAATCATATAAAATCTTTGTTGAATATTGATTAGGACCATCGTCATTTTCAACAACCAATCTTCTACGACAAGACTCACTTAAATTAAAAAATTGTTTACAGAATCTGTCAGCAGCTTCTTCTCTTGTTGGTTTGGTGGTATTAACATGTATGTTAATTGGATAATAACGGGTCTGATCTAAACACATTAAATCCATTATTTGAGCATGTTTATCTAATTCATCAATAGCATTTTTAACAACAATTGGATTTTCACTAGCTGGAATACAGAAGTGTGTTGGGTGAAAAGAAAGTCTTATTTTTTTAGACTTTGAATAATCACCTATTGACTTTAACTTATCTGATATAAGTTTGAAGTTTGGTAAATCTTCTAATTTATAAAAACCAATACATGGAAACATGTCACTTGACATTCTATAAACAAAAATATTATTTTTTACATTCCATTGAAGTATTTTTTCAAGATCATTTATATTCTGTATGGCTAACTCAGATACATATCCAAGACCTTTAGTCTCAAATGTCTTTTTAGTCATTCCTCTATTGACTGTTATTTGGTCTTTTTTCTTTTTACCCTCGTTTATCGAGATATTAATACAACAATATCCTATATTACCCATAAATACAAATATACTAAAAAATAATATATAGTATATGATAATTTATAGAATTTTTAATAAAATAATATCACACCAAGAAAAGTAACTTGGTGTATTAAAAAGAACAACCTAGATACACCTGGTAAAAATTATTGGCAAACCAATAAATAGAATTAATTTTTAATATATACAATATGAGAATTATAAAATACACAGAGTTTATTAAAGAAGAATTTACAGACACTCCAGAATCATATATTGAGGTAGCTCTTAAACAAATTAAGAAGAAAATCGACAAGATGTTTGAATTTCAAGAGGCTATTGATACTGAACCATCTGATGAAGAAGAAGGTGATAAAGAAATCAGAAAAGCTAAATTAGATAGTAAGAAGAAGTCAGAGATGTCATTCAAAGATTTGGGTGTGAGACTTGAAAGTTCGGAGATATCAAAATATTCTAAACTTCATGACTCTTTAACTATTAAATTTTCAGATGATGAAGCAACTTATAGCTTACTTATATCAATTGACTTAAAAGATGCTCTACCAAAAGATCCAAATGGTGACTATTCATATGAAGACATTGAGAAATGTTATATGAAACTAAAGAAATATAATCTTGATACATTTGAAGTTATTGGTCAAATAACTAAAAATGTTGAGATTAAGAAAATTGACGAAGATTTCCTAATTAGTTTAAAAATTGATATGGATGATAAATTCGGAGATGATGAAGAATTTGAAATTGAAACCAATGATTAAAAAGTATAAAGAATTTTCAATTAACTTGGCATATGTCTTGGAGTAATAGAAGAAATTATGAATTCGACTATGATGTTAAGTTAGTTGATAATAAGATACATCTTATTTATAAACAGATGTTTCAACTTGATAGACATAATCGCAGAATAGAACCTGAAAATTAATAAAGGAGACATCATTTATTTTAATAAATAGTGTATGGTATATAATGTAGTAACAAATGCGATGGTTATGAATGAAGTAAAAAAATGTAGATACTTCAAAATGAATCTTGGTCTCGCAGCAACAGTCGATAAAGGAGTTAAAAGAGATTACAATGATAAAGATAAGTTCTCTTATAACTATTCAAATACTTATAAAACATTTATTTACGCTCAAGGTAATGTTGGTGATATAAAATTTTATATTGACCATTATATTAAAGATCCAGTAATGGCAGTTTATTACTCTGATAATTTTGAGGAGTTTTTATTTGATATTGATTTTAATCAAATAAAAGAAAAAGGAATAGATGGATTTTTAGGATATATCTTGAAAGAAGTAGATACTCAATATGAGGAAAGACTAAAAGAAAATACTTTAAAGAAAGCTGAACCTAAAAAATCTGGTAATCCTGATTTAGTTCTTCAAAATCCAGGAGCCGTAACATATGAAGATTTGAAAGCTTATTTAGAAATAGAAAGATCACAAAGATATAAAAATAATAATCAGTTATGAAATTAAGTAGAGTGCTAACAATATCGATGTCTGGAGATGATGTAACATTTCTACAGACTAATTTAAAAAACTTTGGTTTCTTAAAAGAAAGAATTGATGGTTATTTTGGACAGAATACACTTGTGGCTGTTACAAACTTCCAAAGAAAGATGAACATAAAGGCCGATGGTGTTGTGGGTTCTTTAACTTGGAGTAAAATGATAAACTATGGTAAACCAGTAGAAGTTAAAGTAGTATCAGTTCCGAAATATGAAGACATACCACTTAAAGTTTCTCATATTGGTGAGAGTGGTTTTAAAATATACGATTGTTTATTATCTGATGATGAATATATTAAAACAGAAACTAGAAAAGAAACAATCTATTTACATCACACCGCTGGTGGTTCTAGACCGGATTGGACTGTAGGTGGTTGGGAAAAAGATACTGATAATAATGGAAATTCATTAAAAGTTGCAACAGCTTATGTCATAGGTAGAAAGTCATCGTCTTCAAATGAAACCATATGGGATGGTAAGATTATAAGAACATTTGATGATAGATATTGGGCTTATCATTTAGGTATTAAAAAAGATAATGTTGAATTAAACTCAAAATCAATTGGTATAGAAATTTGTAATTATGGTCCACTTACTAAAAGAGGTGATGTTTTTTATAACTATGTTAATAAACCAATTCCTGAAAGTGATGTTGTTAAATTAGATAAACCATTTAGAGGGTATCAATATTATGAGAAATACACAGAATATCAAATAGAAAGTCTTAGATTGTTACTTCTTTATTTATCAAATAGATGGGGTATAGAATTTGAAAAAGGTATTTATAACGAAGAGTGGTTTGAATATAATGACAAATGGTTTACAAATGGTGGATTAAGAAGTCACACACAAGTTAGAAAAGATAAAATTGACGTATTTCCTCAACCAGAGTTAATCCAGATGTTAAATAGTCTTTAATTATAGATAATTGCTAAAGTCTTATAGATAATTATTTGATTTTCAGTAGAAAGTTCTTCAAAATCAATAAAGTAGTCTATATCATCATCTTCAAAAATGTGAAGTAGTATAACCTCTTCTTCTTCTAACCATTCAATAGAATTAAAGGTCATATCCCCGACGTTTATATCAATAACTAACTCATATAAACCTATACCTAATATTTTAATTAGGTCTCTTACTTTTTCCTTCATTCTTGACGAGATAATTTTTTTCATTTCTATATATATTATTGTGTTATAATATAAAAAAATATCAATATTGGAATTTTCAAAATTAATATATATTGGTAGAAAATAATTTTAAAATATGTCAATATTAAGATATAATGATTACATCTCGGAGAAAATGGCTTATGAGATGATACTTGAGTCAAAAGTTATCTATTCAAAGAAGTTTATTAATTTACTTAGTAAAATGAAAACGAATAAATTAGCAAAAGAATTATTAAACCTTTATTCAAAAGATGTTGATGCTCTAACACAAAATTATATCGATATTACTGATGAAAAAGATGCTGTGAGTTTTACACCTGATAGAAAGGTTCAAGAATTAACTAAAGATAAACCAGAAACTTGGTCTGTTACGGATTCTCAAAGATACTTAACTAAAAGTGATAGAAATAATAAAATATTTGAAGCTTTAGGATATGATAAAGAAAAATATGAATGTTGGGCACCAGAAGTAGATACAGTTGGATTAATACTTTCTGAGACAGTTAGTAGATCATCTGGTAAAATATATGTAATGTTTCAAGAGTATAAAGCAACAGATGAACCTAGAATCGGTGTTATTAACAAAGATGCTTTGGAATTATCAGATGCTGAAGATATGAGAATTTGGTCAACATCAAGAAATCCAATTAAAATAGGTAGACTAGTAAGAGCTATTTTAAATGCCGCTAAAATTACATTTGTTGATAAAGACATTGAAGATTTTACAAATACATATAAAGCAACTTATGACTTTGCTAAAGATGCTCTTAGACAATTTGATATTGTTAAAGGTGATAAGATTGCTTATTGGTATAATCAAGATAATTATGTAGATGGTGGTGGTTCTTTAAATAACTCTTGTATGGCTGATGTAGATACTGATGATTATTTTGATATTTATACACAAAATCCTCAAGTATCACTTGTTATTCTTTATGGAGATACTGGTGTTATAGATGGTGATAAGTATAGTGCCGATCTTATTAAAGGAAGAGCAATTCTTTGGGATTGTAAATTAGATGGTCAACCCGTTAAATTTATGGATAGAGTATATACTACTCACGATTCTGATGTTGAGTTATTCAAACAATTTGCTGAAAAGAATGGATGGTGGTATAAAAAATCACAATCTATGGAACCAAGTGAAAAATTAACAAATGGTTCAGATGTTAAAAAAGGAGTAATAATTGCTAATCTTAATGATACTGACTTTAATTATTATCCTTATTGTGACACTATGTGTTATATTGATAGTGAATCAGGTGTTGTTTCAAATACATATTGGGATGATTCTAATAAACTTTTAAGAGATACTGGAGGTGAGTATGAAGATTCATATGATATGGAAGATTAAATAATAAAAAAACCCAGTCAAATAACTGGGTTTTTGTTTTTCATACTAATCAATAAACGGGGTTAAAACATCAGGCTCTATGCTTTCGTTTCCTTACCTTATTACTAATAGGTTTCTGCTCCGTTCCTTTTCCTGACTTACAACCTAATGAAAGTATTACTTAACTTCTTCATAAGATGTATCTTCAACGTCTCCACCGCCATTACCATTGTCAGTGCTTTCGTTAGAACTTTGTGGTTCTTCTTGAGATTGTTGATATAATCTTGTACTAATTGTTTGCCAAGTTTCATTTAACTTATTAGATGTTTCATCAATTGATGTTACATCTTTTTCTGAGTGAGCCTTTTTCAAAGCATCTAAGTCAGTATTAAGTAAAGACTTATCTTCATCAGTCAACTTATCAGAAAATTCTTTGATTTGTTTTTCTGTTTGGAAGATAAGATTATCAGCCATGTTTACTTTGTCAACCAATTCTCTTTCGAGACGATCAGACTCAGCATTTAACTCAGCCTCAGCTTTCATTTTTTCAATTTCCTCTTTAGATAGTTGAGAACCACCTTCAATTCGGATTTTGTTTTCTTTACCACTAGCTTTATCTTTAGCAGATACAGATAGAATACCATTAGCATCAATATCTAATGTTACTTCTACTTGAGGAATACCTCTCGGAGCTGGCATGATACCATCAAGATGGAATCTACCTAACGAACGGTTATCCTTAGCCATTGGTCTTTCACCTTGTAGAACGTGAATTTCTACAGATGGTTGATTGTCAGAAGCTGTTGAGAACGTTTCAGACTTACGGGTCGGAATTGTTGTATTAGCTTCAATCAACTTAGTCATCACACTACCCATAGTCTCAATACCTAAAGATAGAGGTGTTACATCAAGAAGAAGAACATCAGTAATACCACCACTCAAAACAGCTCCTTGAATAGCCGCTCCTAAAGCAACAACTTCATCAGGGTTAACAGATTTGTTTGGTTTCTTACCTAAGTACTTCTCAATTGCTTCTTGAATAGAAGGTATTCTTGTAGAACCACCAACAAGAATTACTTCATCAATGTCAGATGGTTTAAGTCCTGCATTCTTCAAAGCACTTTTAGCACAAGCGATAGCTCTATCAACAAGACTTGAGGTCATTTGATCAAACTTAGCTTTAGTTAATTGTTTAACGAAGTGTAAAGGAATACCATCTTTAGCAGTGATGTATGGAAGATTGATTTCTGATTGAGAAGTTGAAGATAATTCAATTTTCGCTTTCTCAGCAGCTTCTTTCAAACGTTGAAGACCCATAGCATCTTTTGAAAGATCCATTCCGTGTTCAGATTTGAATTCATCAACCATCCAAGTAATGATTGCGTTATCAAAGTCGTCACCACCTAAGTGAGTATCACCATCAGTAGATTTAACTTCAAATACACCATCACCAATTTCTAGAACTGATACATCATGAGTACCACCACCACAATCGAATACTAAGATTTTAGAATCTGTATTCTTTTTATCTAACCCGTAAGCTAGAGCTGCCGCAGTTGGCTCATTAATGATACGCTCAACTTTCAAACCAGCGATTTCACCAGCTTCAATAGTTGCAGTTCTTTCAGCGTCCCCGAAGTAAGCAGGAACCGTAATAACAGCTCTTTTTACTTCATATCCTAAATAGTCTTCAGCAGTTTTCTTCATTTTCTGAAGAATCATTGCTGAGATTTCTTGTGGAGTGAAAGTTCTATCATCGATTTTAACACCTGGTACATTTTTACCAGCTTTAACAACTTCATAAGGAACTCTCGTTACCTCATCAGTGCAAGCTGAAAAATCTTTACCAATGAACCTCTTAATAGAGTAAACAGTATTTTTTGGATTGGTAACTGCTTGTCTTTTAGCGGGGTCTCCAATTTTTCTATCTTTGTCGGTAAATCCGACAACTGAAGGAGTTGTTCTTTTCCCTTCAGAGTTGGTGATTACGATTGGTTCACCACCTTCAACTACAGCTACACATGAGTTTGTAGTTCCTAAGTCAATTCCAATAATTACGTCTTTTGCCATATTTATTTTTTCTTTTTTTTATTACTATTATATCAATTTACTTGCCAAAGTTTATTATGTGACATTTTGTCATATATTTTTTCTTAACATAAGATTATATTTTTTGATATTAAAAAAGTTTATATATAACTAATGAAATTTATAAAAGAATGGTCTGAATGGAATCCTACATTAAATAAGGAAGTTTTAGATTTTGTTGAAACCAATAAAGTGAACTTAAGACATCTTTGGAAAGATGATATGAGTGAAGAAGAAAATATGAAATTCTTAATAGATTACTTTACTGAATACCCAGATGAAATGACTTCTTCTATAAAGACTGACAAAATTAAATCAGTAACACCTATATCCGGTATTAAAAATGCGGTTCCGACTCTTCAAAATATTGGAGGTGTTTGTTAAATATTAACTAAACTTTTTTCATTCCATTTTTCTAATGGAATTGAAATTAAAGATTTTGTAAAATGCTCGTGTGATTTTCTTTGTTCTTCGGTTCCTCTATTAAAGTTCCAAAATTTAGCATCATCAGATGAGCATTGTAAAGTAACTGATCTTCCACCACCATCTGTTCTATATAGTCTAGAACCACAAATACTACATTTATAATTTGTATTCATTTCATTTAGTTGGTTAAAAAATGATTCATATTTAGTTAAGTGCTTCATTATTACTATATATAAAATTAAAATAGTTAATTATCATCAGATTCTTCCGGATCTTGAAAGAACAAGGTTTTATCCTTTGTTTGTAACCATTCTCTAGATAGATTTAATCTCTTAGTTAAATCTCTTAACCAAGTCTTAGCCATTTCATATGGTTCACATCTTTGTAATGATTTCTCATATCTTTCCATACCACCATAGATTTTAAGAATATCTTCTTTAGATAACTTTCTCATATCATCAGCTTTAACCATAGCCATTACAAAACTAAAGTTTGTGTTATCTTTTTCCTGTAAGGCATAATCTTTTCTAGAAATACCAGAATTGATATATTGTTTATAAGCCTTTTCAATATCTACTGATTTATCAGTTAAAGCCTTTTTCACAATAGAAATAATTTTGTTAATTCTAATATGTGCTTCTTTTTCATCTTCTGGAACTTGTCCTAAGATATCATCTATCTTATCATCTAAGATATAACCAATAATAATATGTTCTCTATATAAGTCTTCGGTAAGTAAACCATGACGTTCACAATACCAAGGAGTCTTCAACTTAAAGAAGAAGTCTCTTCCGTGTTCATCTTCACAAGTAACAATTGAACCTTCTTTATCTACTTGAGTTGCAGTTAGTTCAATTAACTTGTCTAAGTCATGAATTTCATCTTCAAATGGAGCAACTCTAATAGAGCCAACTTTATCTAAGTGGTCTCTAATATCAATATGTTTACCAGTAACATTATCTCTTAATCTTAATAAGATTAATTCTTCACTTGGGTATCTTAGAACAATACGATTGTTTGGTGCCACATATTCAAAAATTGGCACGATATTATTATTCAAAGCCCAATCAACTAAAGATTTAACTTCTTTATTAGTTTTATAAACTCTGTTTATACCATCAGCTTGGTCATTATCAAATCCCATTTTGGATTTACCAATAACTTTACCATTTGGTAGTTTAATGAATGAAGCAATAGAACCATCTTCTTTGTTATTTACAAATTTGATTTTATAGTTCTTAACAACTGAATATAAAGAGTCAGGTACTTGATTTAAGTTAAAGAACTTTTCAAGTAAAACATATCTATTGAATAGGGAACCATCTTCATTAAAAACGAAAGTTAGTCCTCTCATTTCATAACCTTTCAATTCTGGTTTATCAGGAATAGGGTTAGAGAAGTCTTTGTATTGAGCAAGACGATAATTAAACACAGATACATTAAATCCATCAACAACCATCTTAGATTCATAAAATGGTGCTTCCTCACCTGAACATAACTCTACGGCTTGTTCATATGTTGGGATAGCGTTTATTGAAACACTTTCCTTTATAAACTCTGTATATCTAAATAATTTCATCTTTGTATATATTCATATTTTCAATCTAAAAAGATTTAATAATCTTTCACTTTTTTCAAATACCTCACCATCTTCACTAGTGACCATAATCTCACCAGTTTCAAAAACTTCTATCAACCAGTAAAGTTCTCCATCTTTTTCAGTTCCAAAAAAGGCAGCTTCGTCGGTCTCATAAACAAATTCAAGTTCTAATTCATCAGACTCTTTGAATAGTTTAGTATTTGATGCTTTATGTGATAGATTCATTTTATTTACCTAGAAGTTTATCTAAGTTAGCATTTCTATTAATAATCTTATCTCCACCGATAAGTCTTTTAATATGGTCAACTGAAAACTTATATGAGTTTCCGTTTGTGGATATAGCAATTACAGGATACTTTCTATTCTTAGTTTTGATGTCTGTAATTTCATAAACACCATTTGTTCCATGAAATTGCATACCTATAATATTCTGAGTGAATCCTAATCTTTTACAAACAGATTCGAATATCTTATCAACTCTTTCATTTTTCTCAGTAGTTACTACTGACATTGTAGTAGTATATTTTGCAGGATTATAACTAATAGTACCAAATTCTATTTTAACATTTTCATCTTTCTCAATTTGAGCCAATGCTTTTCTAATTTTGTCTTGTACAGATTTAATTTTAATATCAGTTATCATATATCTTATTTTGTTTGAAATACAAATATAATAAATTTAATTAATATATACAAGTATGCGAAACAGACCAATAACTGATAAAGAAAGAAAAGCTTGGAAATTTGCTAGAGAAGCACATAAAGGTCAAGTAAGAAAGTTTATAAACAAACCATATTTCGGAGCTCACGTTGTAAAAGTAAATGGTATTGTTAAACAATATACAACTGATGAAGATATACTATGTGCTGCTTTACTTCACGATACAATTGAGGATTGTTTTGAGGATCCAAAAGTAGGTTATCAGATTATTGAGAGTGAGTTTGGTAAAAGAGTGGCTGATATAGTAATGGAGTTAACTTCTTCAAAAGAAGACATTGAATCAAAATATGATACAAAAGGTGATTATCTTATATCAAAAATGTCTAGTATGTCAGATGATGCTTTGATTGTGAAATTAGCAGATAGATTACAAAATATATCAGATGCTTTTACCGCTTCTGAAAGATTTAGAAATAATTACTTTCAAGAAACTGCTAAAATCATGGGTCAGTTAGAAAAGAATAGAAGATATAATCGAGTTCAAGGTTTACTTGCAGGACAAATAAAAATGAAACTTGACAATATCGGTACTATATTTAAAATAAAAAGATTTGATGAAATTTAAGAAAGTGAGTTAATGATAGCTTCATATTGCTTATCACTCAAAATCTTAATTTGTCTATTACCAAAATCAACCTTAGTAAGATACTTACTTGTTTTCAATTGTTTCCGAATAGATAGTACAAAAGAATTATCACCTTTGTAAGCTCTAATTTGTTTGTTTAGTTCATTTTTTTCTTCGATAGTCATATTTCAATTTTTTACAAATATAATAAAAAATCTTTAAAATGAAATAAGTTGACTAATTTGTCAACTTATTTTCTATTTTTATACTTTTCTCCCATTCGGATACCAGTTTTAGATTTTTTGCATCTAACAGATTTTTTATATCTCCTATTTTATGATTTACCCATGCGTTCTTTTTTGGGTAGAAGATTTTAGCCATTATGTAACCAAGTTCAGTTACATAAAAATTACATAGAGTGGCTTTGCCGTCAGGTGTGTCCACTTCCGAATTAACAGATTTTTTCAATAGATTAATGTGATTTTTTATAGCTTATGCTGTGTGCAAAAAGTTAATTATATATTCATGTTTTTTTATAAGTTTGTCAACTTTTTTGATTTTTTTAATAAATTTTTTATAAATTTTTAAGACTAGAAATTAGGTTAAACTTTAATAGAAAACTTTGTTAGGTTCTGGCTCTATAAGATAAAAAATAACTATTTTAAAATGACAATCAAAATTTATCCAGAAGATATAGTAAGAATGTGTTTATGGGATAACTATGTATATTACATCGTTGGATCAGAGAAAGAAGCAGAAAAAATTCTGAAAGAAAATGCTGAAATGGAAATTACAGAAAGAGATGCACTTGTAATAGGTTTATTGAAAATTATTGAGACAGATAATCTTATTCATAAATTTAATACTTATGTAATGGAATTTTTAACAAACAAATCTATAAAACATAATGACTATTTACTAGTTAGAAAAAAAACATTTGACTTATCAATTGATAAGTTTGTAGATAAATTCCCAGATTATTGGGAACCAAATAGCTACTGGTCTAATTCTTTAAAAGACTTAGTAGATTATGTAGAAGTAATGAAAGTAGATATCGAAAAGATTGAGATTCATAAAGTTGTAGATAAAAACGTAACTTATGAGTTTTATAACTCAAATAATATAAAAAAACTTTTAAAATTTAATTATTAATTATGGAGGAAAACACAAACCCTGAAGAAACTATTGAAAACACAATAGATCCTATTGAGGATCTAAAGTTGAAATTATCAGAATCTGAAGATAAGTATGTTAGACTTTTCGCAGAGTTTGATAATTATAAAAAGAGAGTTCAAAAAGAAAAAGAAGATATCAAAAACAATACAAAGGTATCTATGATAACATCTATTCTTGATATGGATAATGATATTGCTATTGCTATCAAAAATATCAAAGATGAAGTAACCAGAGAAGGTGTTGAACTGATTGCTCAAAAGTTAGAAAGATTCTTAAAGAGTCAAGGTATCGAAAGTATTCAAACTGAAACTTATGATGATGAGTTACACGAAGTTATCAGTGTAGTACCTACTGGCAAGACTGAGGTTATTGATGTCGTTAGTAAAGGTTATATGTTAAATGGTAAACCTTTCAGACACCCAAAAATTGTTATTGGTAAATAATGAAAACTAAAAGCTTATTAGAAATTTATAAAGATGTTGACTATAAAAAAACCATCATTGATACATTGTGTCAAGGTATAGGTAGTCAACATATTTATTCTTTTAAGGCTTTATTAGAGTACGTGATAGATAAAAAATATCATCTATTCGACAGAGAAGAATTCAAAGGTTCTTTATACTCAGATGAAGATGAAACTTTAGATTTAGTTTTACCAGCAGTTAGGAGAGTTTTTGGAAAAGTTTTCATTGACCAACCACCTCTATTTAAAAGTGGAGGTCCTTTTACAGCTAGATATAAATTATTCACTATGTATTTCAATGCTGATGAATTTGTTGATTATCTAATTGATATGTTTATTAAATCAAAAGATTGTCTTCAACACTTTGAACATATTGATAGAACTGCTGAGACATTATCTTTAATAGTTGATAACTATGTTGCTGATTTAGTTCAACGAGTTCTAAGTATTGAAGATCACCAAGAAGCAATTAATAATATTTTGAAGCAAATTAAAAGAGAAGAAACTATTGAACAAGTACTTGATGATGAAGAATCAAATGAACTATTATGATTGATTGGTATGTTGAAATATCCGACTCAGCTCCAGAAGGATTCAAAGGAGATAGGTATTTAGGAAATGTCATAGATACAGCCTCTCCTTGTATGGATTACTTTTGTAATCGACTGACTGAGATGAAAGATTGGAAACTAGAAGATGCTAATAATATCTTTAGGGAAATAATAGAAGAACTTCCAATTATGTCAGCCAAAATTTATAACAATGAATTTAGAATAGATTATAATAGATGGGTAACTATAAAACTGACAGAAACACCCATACAAATATATAGAGAATCAAAAATAAGACAAATATTAGAATAAGATGAGTAAAGATTATTACAAAGTACTAGGCGTAGATAAAAACGCTTCAGATGATGAAATAAAAAAAGCATATAGAAAAAAAGCTATGGAATTTCATCCAGACAAAAATCCGGATAATCCAGAAGCAGAGTCTAAATTTAAAGAAGCTGCTGAAGCATATGATACATTATCATCACCGGATAAAAAAGCTAGTTATGATAGATACGGAACAACTGGTAACCCATTTGGTGGAGGTGGAAATCCATTTGGTGGAGGTGGATTTAATATGGAAGATATTTTTTCACAATTTGGTGATGTATTTGGAAATTCATTTAATCAAAGATATGGTGGTGGACAAAGACCACAAAGTAAAGGATCTAATCTAAGAATAAAAGTTAGTTTAACTATTGATGAGATTCTAAAAGGAGCAGTTAAGAAATTAAAATATAAGAGACAAGATAAATGTAATTCTTGTAATGGTGTAGGTGGAACTGATCCAAGAACTTGTATTCCTTGTAATGGTTCTGGTCAAAGAACAATTGTTCAAAACACACCATTCGGTCAAATCAGACAAGTCGCTACTTGTCCAGATTGTTCTGGTAGTGGTAAAGTTGTTGCTGTGAAATGTAACTCTTGTAGAGGTGAAGGAGTAAGTATTAAAGAACAAGTAGTTGATGTTGAAATCCCCAAAGGAGTTTCTAATGGAATGCAATTAACAATGCAGGGATTTGGTAACTTTATTAAAAATGGATCGGCTGGTGACTTACAAATTATAATAGAAGAAATAATTGACCACTCTTTTAGAAGAGAAAATAATAATATAGTTGTGGAAAAAACTATATCTGTTATAGATGCTATTATTGGATCAAATATTAAAGTCTCAACACCACATGGTGAGATACCAATTGCTATTGAGCCAGGAACAGAACACGGAAAGGTTTATAGAGTATCAGGTAAAGGAATTCCAGATATTAATTATGGACTTGGTGATCTTTATGTTAAAATCAGTATTAAAATTCCAAAGAAAATTGAGTTGGATGAAAAATACACTCTTGAGAAATTAAAATCTTCGAAAAACTTTTCAGTATAAGAATAAACCTGTTCAAATAAGAACAGGTTTTTTTATTAGATAAAAGAAAGTTTGTGTTTAGGTTTTCTTGTATAATCTTTAGCAGATTTGTGTGCTTTATGAGTAGATACCCATCCAGTAGAATTTTCTAAAGACATTTCTCTTGAAGCTTTTTTATTTGCTTTCATAGCGTCTTCTTTTGTGAATTTTCCTAAGTGAATTTTACCGTTTTTCATTTTATATAGTTTTTTGTAGTGATTTATCTTATTTGTCTTACAAAGATATAAAAAATAAGTAGATTCTCCAAATTAATATATAAAGAAAATAAACATAATTTATGGCATTAAATGATATAAATGGATATGGTGACACTTATGTTCCCTACCAAGGGGGATATACGATAGAAGAAATGGTGGATCTTGTTCAAAATGAATTAACAATTTCTTGTGCATTACCAAAGTCTTTACCTGATGCAAATATCAGACAGATAATTGAAACAAGAGCTTTACCTTGGTTCTATAGATCTTATCAATTCGCCGTTCAAAAAATGTATTTCTTAATAAAGAAAGATGCTTTCTTCTCAGAAGAATTTACAAAATATAATTATGTTAATGTTCCGTGTGAGATTCAATCAGTTGTTTATCTTTATGAGGTTAGAGGAGATAGTTTATTTCAATTAGGTATTAACACTCCTAACTTATCAGTAAACTTAGGTGTTACCAATCAACCTTATTTATCATCTTATGTTACAACTATTGGTGAATTAGGTGTTTATAAAACGGTATTAGACTCGATGTCTGATATGTTAAATCAGTTAAATAAATATACATTAAAGTATCAGTTTAATCAATTGAACCATAGAATTCATATCTTAACTAATGTTCAATATGATGTTATTATGGAAGCTTATGCTAATATTCCTGCTGAAAATCTATTCAAAGATGATTTATTCTTTAAGTATGTAACCGGATATGCTAAACAACAATTAGGTAATATGATGGGAAGGTACGATTTTCAATTACCGGGTGGTATTAAAATACAGGCTGCTGACTTAGTTTCACAAGGTAAAGAAGAAGTAAAAGAAGTTGAAGAGGAAATTAAGGGTCAATCGAATTCAACTTGGTTCATTATGGTGAAAAAATAAAAAGTAAATGAAACACTTAAAAAAATTTAACGAATCATTAAAAGAACCAATTGATGTTGAATCTGATATTATCGAGTTCAAAGAAAAATTGGGTAAAGCTTATCATAACTTCTTTTTAAAAATGTATGTCTATTCACCTGAAGAAGAATATGCTAAAGCAATGAATAATATAGAACACCTTATAGTATCTAATCCAACTATGACTGATGATTGGGATGTTTGGGAAGTTTATGGAACAGATGATTATGGTAGAAATTCTGGAACAATTATGAATGTTAGAGCTGTTTCTAAATTACATGCTAAAATTAAAGTAGCTACTATTAAAAATAATTTAGAAATATTAGCTACTGGTTACTACTCAGCATCTAAGACTTCTAAATCCGATTTCCATAGGTATATATAGTGTATCTAATCAAAATAAAAAAACCCAGTCGATGACTGGGTTTTTTGCTCTGTTCACACGGAGTGCCAATTGATTTTTAAGAGTCAATATCTCTTACTTGTTAAATCGATTAAATGAGTTTTGACTAATAACTTCCCATCTGACTTCACCTATGAAATCTTCAAGACTTCTACTATCTGTATATGACATAGCAGATTTTAAGTAATCAGTAAAGTTCTCACACCAACCTTCTAAAGTATAATCAACCTTATTGTATTTAGTAATACCTTCTCCAGTTTTTAATTCAGATTTGTTCCAAGACTTTTGAACTTCTTTAGTAGACATTCCTCTATAATATTTATAGACATCAATCCCAGTATTAAAATTCAAAGTTGCTATTTCTGGTTCAATTGTGTGATAAACTCCATTAGCATCTTGTAAAAAGTTATCACCACAACTTTCTAAACATTTGTTAAATACGCCGCCTAACATCACATAGTCAGCTCCCAAAGCAAGTGCCTTTATAATATCAGAGAAGTTTCTGAATCCACCATCAGCAACTATTTTAGTTGGTTTATCATAAATATGTTTCCAATCAGCACATTCGCTAATAAGTGAAGCCATTGGATAATGGATGGAAACATTGGCAGAGGTAGTACAAGCACTACCACCACCAATTCCAACTCTTATATAATCGACGCCTATTTCACAATACTTTCGGTAAGTATCTGGGTTAGCGATATTCCCAATCATCAATTCTATATTATATCCGTAAGTTTCTTTAATTTGTTTAGATGTTTCCCATAGTTTCATCATATGACCATTAGCAACATCAATTAGAACTCTTTTAGGAAGAGGTTTACCCGATTTAATGATTTCAATGATTTCATCTAATCCATATGAGTAGAAATAGTTATCATTTTTCAAATCATCATATTTGACGTGTCTTGGAAGACAGACATTAATAAGATTATCATCAAATGATTTAACATTTGTTTCATCGATTACTTTATCCATTGGTGCTGTAAATAATGGTAACCTACCATTACTTAATGGATTAATTTCTTTTCTTGAGGCAATCGTACTTAATGTTTCAGGCACAATAGAAACATCATTCCAGTCATATTTCATAAATTTGATTTATTTTTAATAAAAGATATATCTACCTTCTTCTTTGACGCAATAGATAGAGATTGGATAAAGTCTTAACTCTCCTTGAGTTTCATCGACCATAAATCTCATTGCTCCGTCAACAACCTCTTCATTTATAATTTTAGTTGTTATTCCATTAAGACCTTTGAATATTGTGTAATTTATTTCATCAGATTCTACTATCTTAATGAAGTGGTCTTCTTTTCGAAGAATTTTACCCATATGGCCTTCTTCAAAATAGGCTTTTTCAATAATAGATTTTAGAACATCTGAGTTACTAAACTCAACTTTAATTTCGTGTTTAATCATTTTTTAAATTATTTTGTTAACATTGATTTACTTTTGTTTTATAGATTAGGGAGTAGAAAGTTTAATATATACTTTATATTTTTAATCCGACTTAGGGCCGGAATAGTTATAACCCCATCGGGTTACTATTGAGAAACACCGAATTCGCTCCTCGGTGTTCTCGCTTTTAAATAAGTTTGTTTAATTGTGATTCTCTATGACATTCTTTACAAACTCTTACATTCATGAACCCATTTATCCCAAGTACGGTTCTTGGGACTTGTATAATACTGGATTCTTTTGTTGGTGTTTCATTCTTACATAAATGACAATCAACCACCATTATCCATTCTTCCATTGGATTTAACCGACGGTTCATACAAGTTCATTTAATAAGATGTTTCTTAATTCAGATTTATCTAATTCAGTTTCTTCAAATACAGAAATATCAAATACAACTTTTACATCATCGTTTCTAAACTTAGAAGATATAGTAGCTCTATTTAGATATGTTTCCATTTCCCAGAATTCACTGGTCTCAACCACTAACCTATCTCTATCTCTAGACATTTCACCTTTTTGTAGCAATAGTTTGAACCTAAAAATATCGTTTAGTGTATTGTTAGTATCATCAAGTTTTATATCTAAGAGAATTATATCATATAGTGATCGAGGAATTGTAACCGTTAACTTAACTGGTTCCATACTATACCACATATCTCCTTTGATTTGAGTTTTCCACTTACACGGAAAACCTTTACCATTGTAAAAAAACTTCATTAGTAAGTATCTTTATTTGAGAATGTGATAATAACATTCTTTGGACTTCCAATTTTCATCAAACCTTCTTTGATATTTGGAATATCATTAGGAACATCATCAATTTTTCCCCTGAAAACTACTTTATCAATTAAGTGATAATTAGTTAAAAACCAGGAGTTATAAGACATCATGTCATCCTGATGTAACATTAGGATTCCGTTATCTGATTGTAGTTGTGTTTTGTTTTTAAAAATGCCCAACTCACGCATTTTTTTAATTTGAATTTCCATATTTTTAATATATAAACAAATATATGAAGTTTAATTAAATAATCCAAAAACTAAACAAACTTAATTTATTTACTATAAAAATAACAAACTAATTTAAAATATGGAACATATATTACAAGAAAACAAAGACCGTTTTGTAATGTTTCCCTTAAAATATCACGATATTTGGGAAATGTATAAAACTCAACAACATTCATTTTGGACTGCAGAAGAAATTGACTTAGCTCAAGATTTAACTGATTGGAATGAAAAATTAAATGAGAATGAACAACATTTTATTAAAATGGTTCTGGCTTTCTTTGCGGCATCTGATGGTATCGTAAATGAAAATTTGGCTGAGAACTTTTTGAAAGAGGTTCAGTATCCAGAGGCTAAATCATTTTATGGATTCCAAATTGCTATGGAGAATATTCATTCTGAAACATATTCTTTATTAATTGATACTTATATCAAAGATTCGGAAGAAAAAGATAGATTGTTTCACGCAATTGATAACTTTCCTTCTATTAAAGAAAAAGCTGATTGGGCTTTGAAATGGATTGAATCTGATTCACTTGATGAGAGATTAATTGCTTTTGCAGCAGTTGAAGGCATCTTCTTCTCAGGTTCATTCTGTTCTATCTTTTGGTTAAAGAAAAGAGGTTTAATGCCTGGTCTAGCATTTTCTAATGAGTTAATCTCTAGAGATGAGGCTTTACATTGTCAGTTTGCTTGTTTATTACATAATAGATATATTAAAGATAAAGTATCAGAGGAAAGAATCAAAGAAATCATCTGTTCAGCAGTTGATATTGAAAGATTATTTATTACAGAATCTTTACCGGTTTCTTTAATTGGAATGAATGGTAAATTAATGGAACAATACATTGAGTTTACTGCAGACTTTTGGTTACAAGCATTAGGATGTTCAAAAGTTTACAATGTAGAAAATCCTTTCGACTTTATGGATATGATTTCATTACAAGGTAAAACTAACTTCTTTGAAAAAAGAGTTGCTGAGTATCAAAAAGTATCAGACAAAGCAATTGACTTTGACAAATTAGATGATGATTTTTAATTAAATTATCTTAAAAAATTAAACCCACTTCAAAAGAGTGGGTTTTTTTATTTAATATATATGTTATGAAAATTATTAGGACACGATTGAAACCTTTTGGAGGGTCAGCTGAATTCATTTCTATGAAAGGAAAGATTAAATCCATCATTGAAAAAAACAAAGGAGATGTATTTCATTTTGTAATGGAAGATAGTGGTGTTAAAACCGTAAAAGAATTTGGACCGGAAAATATTAATCCAGAATTAGTAGGTCAATCTATTATTATCTGTGATGGACCTTGGATGGCACAATTTAATGATGATGGTACAATTGATGTTGTAATTGGGACTAATGAATCATTACCTCGTCAACAATCTGTTGATCAACTTAAAAGAGTTATGAAGATGTCAGCAAAAACTGATATTGGTAATAGAATATCTGATATGAATAAACAAGGAGCTAATGTTCAATATATTCAGAATCCAATTGATTCAGGAATTGAATCATATGAAGACTTTGAAAAAAAGAATAAATCATTTGTACCTTCTTGGAATCTTAAACATTTATTAAGTCCATTTTCAGGAGAATCAAAAAAGAAGAAATAGAAAAAAAGAAATAAAAAAAATATGAAACATTTAAAAACTTATAATCAAATGAATGAGGAAATATCCTTTAAAGGATTAGCCCCAATTTTAACATCTTTAATTATGACACTAAGTTCTTCAGATGTTGCTGCATTTGGTGGTGCATTTGGTGGACATGGTGGATTTGGTGGACATGGATTTGGTAATCCATATGCTAATAGAGGAGGTGGACAAATTGGCAACGGAGAAGGAAACGGACAAATTGGTATCGGACAAATTAGTGATCCCGGATACAAAAGACAGGCATCTAGTATAATTCAATCTCAATCAAGAAATATAATTAATGATTTGGAAAAGATGAAATCAGTAACTGATGATCCTCAATTACTATCCTTAATTAGCTCAATTAGTGAGTTATCAAATTGGCAATATTCTGAGGGTGTTGAACCGATTAATTTGGTTCTTGGTAAGTTGAGAGGTTATATTAAATCACATGATGTAAATGATGATGTAATAAATAGCACTTTAGATCATTTATCAAAGGGTGATATTGATAATATTAAATCTGACTATAACAGATTGTTGACAGAATATGATGATATTATCGGACATGGTACTGGTAATGCTAGATCTGGAAATGTTAGTGGATTTGTTACTGCTATAGATGTTTTAAATATTATTTTATGCTTGTTATTATCAGTTTTAGTATTAGTTGTGGGTAAAGGATTCTGGGATTTATGGAGAACTAAATCCTATTAAAAAATAAATAATTATGAAATACTTAAAAAGATTTAACGAAAGTAATAGTACACCATTTAGAAGTAAACTTCTTTATAAAGATTCTAATATTGGTAAATATGAACTATATGTTGATGGTTCTACTGGATGGGGAATAATATTCCCTAATGGTTATATGGAAATTGAAGAGGGTCCACACGAGTCTGTTGGTTTTATGAATGGTGAAATAAATGGAGTTAGTATAGGAGCAAGAGGAAATGATGTACCTAGAATACCTGGAAAATATTGGGAAGGTAATATGTCAAGTGATGAATTGTCAAGATTTTTTGATAGGGTTATTAGCAAATACAATAATATCACTGAATCATCTGATGATTATAAAGATTTAAGTATGTATAATCCATACTATAGTGATAAAGATGAAAGTGATAAAGATAATCTATTGAAATGGTATATGAAAGGATTTAATGATGAGTTAAGAGGAACAACCACAATTGAATCAGACAATAAAATAGATATGGTTGCTTATAACTTAGGAGCACAACACGCCATAATTGGTGATGATGTTTCTAGTATTGATAATCTATCTGATGAAGAAATAATATCTATGATTGAAGATATTTATAATAAAAATCAAAAATAAGATATGAAATATTTAAAAACATTTGAATCATATGATAATGATATCGCTACTCAGATAGCTGAAGACCTTTTACCAAAACTTCAAAAGCTTAGACAAGAGAAAGGTAAGTTTACCGTAGGCATGTTTGATAACTATATGGAAGAAAGAGGTGGTAATATGAAACTAACTGATGAAATTATGAGTATACTTGTAAGTATGGGATTTGATTTTGATCCATATGATGATGAAGATGATAATGAATATGGTGATGATGATTTAGATGATCATCCACTTTTTTCATATAATAAGAATTAAAAAAGAGAGACCAATTGGTCTCTCTTTTTTATTTTAATACCATATACTTAACACCGTCAACAATCTTCACTTTATACTTTCCAGTATCTTCTGATTTGACTTTCTTCTCAGCTCTTTTGGTAGCCTTAGTTCCTTTGGTGCTTTTATCTACTTCACCAAATTTATTCTTTAATACCTCTCTCATTGAAAATCTCTCAGTCATATTTTTTAGTTTTTGTTTGTCTTACAAATATAAGGAATCTTTTTGAATAACAATATTAAATATATACAATATGAAATATCTTAAAGGATTTAACGAATCAATGGAAGAACAAATCTATAAACAAGTTCTTGATTCTATAAAAGATTGTTTTCAAGAGTTTGAGGATAATGGTTGGTATTGGATAGCGGATTCTTATTCAGGTACTTATCCAGGTATATCTATTTGGCAAAATCCAAACTTTAATTGTAGAATGATGAATAAAGAAGAATCTGATCCAAGAAACTGGACTCTAAATAAAAATCCTTACGAAAAAAACATTGATATTACTGGTGAAATTAAATCAGATGGTTCTATTAATTGGGAAATGAATGAAGACGAAACAGATAGTGAAGATGGTAAAGATTTTTTAGTTGCTGTAAAAAGATTACATGATGAAACTGGACTTGATTTCAATTTCTCATATAATAATAGAGGTGGTGAAAGAAGAATAATAATACAAGGTAGAATATGAAAAGACTAAGAAAATTTAATGAGAGTGTATCTCAAATAGATTATGATTATGTATATAGTTGTTTTGCTGAACTTATAGATGATAATAAAGCTGAGATAGAATTGATGCAAGGTGAATATGTTAAAGTACCATACATAACTATTAGATTAAAAACTATTCCTAAAATAGATCCTAGAACTACTAGTCAAGCAAAACCTATTGAAAATAAAAAGTCCTCTATCTATAATTATATTACAGGACATAATAGTAATAATGAGTTATTACAAGAATTAGAAGTTAGTATAAATAGATTATCGGAAGAATATCCTGATTATAAATTACAATTTAATGATTGGGGTACTTCCATATTTATGGAAATATTTAAAAATACAGAAGAAGAAAAATATCCATTTTAATGAAAATAAAGAATTATATACAATTTATAAAAGAATCATCTGGATATCAATACGGATGTGTAATGGTTGAAGTACCAGTAAGTAATTGGAATGAGATAACTAGTTATATCGATCCAGAAGATGTTTATACAGGAGGTGATGATACTCACGGAATTCAAGAAAATCCACATGTTACTATATTATATGGTTTACATAAAGAAGTAACATCAGAGATGGTTAAATCAGTATTTGAAGGGTTTACAAAAGACATTAATATAGAAGTTAATGGTATTGACATCTTTGAAAATAAAGACTATGATGTTGTCAAGTTTAATGTTAATCCTGATGGTGCTCTTCAAGAACTACATGATAAACTTTCTGAGTTTCCTAATTCAAATGATTTTCCGGATTACAAACCACATATAACAATTTCGTATGTTAAAAGTGGAACAGGTAAAAAATATGTTAAACCAGATTATAAATATGAAGTTAAGAATGTTGATAAGATAACTTATTCAATGGTTGATGGTAATAAAATAAAATTCAAATATACTAAATAATGAAACATCTAACTCCATATAAAATATTTGAATCGATGTTTAAGTTAGACACTATAGCTAATCAGTTTATTACTGATATGTCTAAAGTTTATAATCTTAGATTTGGAGAATCATTTGATAAAAATAAAGCCAATTGTGCTTGGTTTACTGGTGAGTTTTACAAATGGGCAAAATCAAAAGATTTGAATGTTAAAGTAGTTTACTTTGATTCTAATATTGAAGCTCATATTGCTCCTATGATAGATGATAAAGTTATAGATTTTGCTATTAAACAATTTACTAAAAATCCTAATGATAATTATTTAATACTTATACCAGAAGACTATAAGAAATATGGATATGATAAGTTTGAAATATATGATGAGATGCCTAAATTAGAAACTATTTTTTCGGCTGATAAAATTCAAGAATCTAATCAAATGTATTATAGTATCTATGATTGGTTTGAAGATCTAAAAAGATATCAATGGTCAAAAAATCAAAAGTCAATGGTAAATGAATCATCACTAAATAAATGGTGTGATTATTTTGTTGGTGATGGTTATTGGGGAAAGATTAAAGATTTAGTTGATAAAATATTTATTTCTTTATCTAAAGTTGATACTGAGTATATAAATGACAGAATGTATGATGTTTATGATGAGATACCTTCTGGTAAAGAAAAATGGACAATGTGTTGTGTTGCTTATGGTGGTTATGAAAATCATGATAAACCAAATAAAGTAAAATACAATGGTGCGATTTATATTAAAAATCCTAAAGACGGTGATAAATTAGATATAATCATACACATTCTAAAAGAAATAGTTAGTCCAACATTAACAATTGGTTACCCTTCTTATGTAATAAGACAAAGTGATGAACAATTTTATGTTACTGATAAGAAATGGCAATGTAAAAACTTTAACATCGATGACTATGGTATACAAGATGGATTTGAATATAAAACAGATGATAGAAGAGGTAAAGGTAATGTATATTCATCCGATATTAAAAATAAAAAAGATTATTCTATTGATAAGATATTAGATATGTATAAACCTTGTATCGCTATTAACATAGGAGGATATCAAGATGCACACTCAACTGGTAAAATGAATATGAGAAAATTAGAGTCCGATATAGATGAAGTTTTACCTTCTATTTTACCAACCTTAGATTATGAAGAAGTTATATTTGATTCTTCAAGAGGTGATAGAAGATTTGATGATGATATAGATATTTATGAATACACAATTAAAATATTACTAAAATGAAAATAAAAACATTCGAATCTTTTAATGATGAGTTCTCAGGTGAATGGGATGGACCGAGATGGCAACAACATTTTAAAAGGTTGAAAGAAGATCCTGATTATAAGATTAGATGGATAGAACACCGAGATTCACAAGTTAAGGAATATTGGATGAGTCTTAAACCATTTGAAAAGGAATCTGATGTGCCTGATTTACCAAATCCATTAAACGACTTTTATAAACAAAGAATTATAGAACTAGGTGGTATTCCTAAATCCGAGTTAGAAGATGGTCAATGGTATTATGGTAACTTTAGAAATTCAGACTTAGGTAAGTGGGATTCTGAGAAACAAGAATTTGGACATTGGAGATATAAATTTGGACACAGATGGGACACTTGTAATCATTTCGAAGATGATAATAGATATGCACTTTTTGTTCCATTAAGAAAAGCTAACAATGAAGAGTTAGAATCAATTAAAAAAATAGAAAATGAAGCATCTAAAAACATATAAAATATTTGAGTGGGTTGAAGTTAGTAATAAACTTGAGAAGAAATTTGAATTTAAGGATTTCTTACAAGCTCTTAAATTCATAAATGAACTTTCTAAAATTTGTGAAGAGCAAAATCATCACCCCGAAATAAATTGGATTTATAATAAAGTGAAACTTACTTTATCTACACACGATGCTGGTGATATTGTTACAAAAAAAGATTTAAAATTATCAAAGTCAATTGATGAAATACTTAAAAACATATAAACTATTCGAATCAGTTATTACTGAATTTGAATTTCCTACAGAATTGGATATTCAAGAACTATTCTATGATCTAACAGATGAAGATACAAACTCTAAATGTAAATTATATTCATCAGGTTATCAGTTTTTTACAACAGATAATATAACAAGATCTATTAGAAGTCAATTATTCTCCGATATGAGTTTTGAAGAAAACTGGATAAATAAAGAATGTGAAGATACTCAAGATACTTGGAAAAATATGTTTATTGATTTATCTAAACCTGTATCAAATGATATGATTAAATTGGCTGTTAGAAATTATAATGATGTTTATTTTTTAGAGGTTGAAGAATCAAAAAATAGTGCTGGTAAAAGTTATCTTGAAAGATTACAAGAAAATATATTAAATGATATTATTCCGGCTTATCCAATTATTTATTTAAATCTAGGTCTTTTTCATCCAGATAAATTACCAGTAGTTGTAGAGTGTTTACAAAGATTATATGAAGTAACTGGGTTTAGACCAACTTCATCAGTTTGGGCTGAAGATTATGTAGATGAGGAAACAGGAGATCTTGTTACTTTTTATGGAGCTGACTTACAACTTTATAAAGTAAATGATATAGAATATCAGAATCTATGTAAGATTGTTGGAAGAATAAATCCAAATAATAAAACACAAGAAGTAACTAAACATTTTTTATGACAGACTTAGCAAAAGAAATAATTCAAACTAACATTGATGTATGGGGTGAGAACTTTCTTATCGGTGGATTGATAACTATGTTAGTAGTTGGAGTTGTAATTACTCTAGTTCTTATTAAGAGAAATAAGATATAAACTATTTTTCAAATAAACAAGAAATCTTAAAACTTTTTCACACACAATTAATATAAATACTAATCAGATACACAAAGTATTTGATATAAACAAAAAAAATATAAAGCAATTATGGCAAATGAATTTGACGATTTATTTAATGGTAGTCTAGATACAAAGATGGACTTCCTTAATGATCAAAAAGCAGTAAACAATGACGGTATTTACCGTGTAGATCTTTCTAAAGTGAAAGACAAAAAAAGAGGTTGGAGATCTGTAGTAAGATTAATTCCTAACTTAACTAAAGATGGTAAAGTAGGACAATCAGCTATTGAGAAAATCACTCACTATGTTGATATTAAACAACCAAGAGAATTAGCAGGTTGGTTCGACTCACCAAAGAATTTCAACGAGAAATGTCCTTTGACTGATTTGTATTACACAATGCAGAATTCAAAAAATGCAATCTTAATCGAGAAATCAAAACAATTAAAATATTCTAAGAAATATTACTCTTATGTATTGGTTCTAGAAGACGAACAACAACCAGAATTAGTTGGTAAGATTTTAATCTTCCAATACGGTAAAACTATTAAAGATAAAATCATGGCTGAAAAGAATGGTGAAATCTCTGGAGTTGGTTGTAACGTATTTGATTTAGCAGCTGGTAAAGATTTCGTTTTAGTTGTTAAAGAAATTCAAACAGGTGACGAAACATATCCTGATTACAAAATGAGTATGTTCAAACCAGAAGTATCTTCTTTACCTATCTATTTCAAAGAGAAACAAGCTTTCAAAAACGCACCTCTTAACGATGGTAAAATTGAAGCTTCAGTTCAAGGTAAAATTAGAGAGTTCTTATTAGACCGTGAACACGACTTAGAAGAATTTTCACCAAAACATCTTGATGAAAAACAACAAGCTAAAATCACAGAAATTACAAACTTCTTAACTGGTAAAGCTTCTTCTTCATTCTCTGGAGCAAAAGAATCAAAACCAACTTCTAGTGACTTTGAATTTGAAGATAACTTCACAAAAGAAGCATCTACAACAACAAGTGAGTCTGAAGATGAAGACGATTTCTTTTCTGGGTTGTAAAATTCTTATAATAAATTAATTACAAAATAAGAGTTCTTTTTTCAGGGAACTCTTATTTTTTTTTATATATACTTTATGATAAAGATATGTATAAAATGCAAGAAGGAAAAAGAGTTGGAACTTTTTGTAAAAGCTAAAAACTCTTGTAAAGAATGTGAGAAGGAATATAAGAGAAATCACAGAGAAAAAAATAAAGAAAAAATAAAAGAAAGTGCTTCTAAATATTATGAGAGTAATAAAGATTCTATCTTAGAAAGAGTTGCTAATAATTATTCCAACAACAAAGAGAAAAAACTTAAGTATCAAAAGGAATATGCATCCTTAAATAAAGAGAAGATTTCTGCTTACAAGATGGAATATCAGAGAAATAGAAGACTTAGTGATCCTGTTTACAAATTGAAATATGTTGTTGGTCGTTTAATAAGAAACTCACTTAAATGTAAGGGGTTATCTAAAAATAAACGTTCTAAAGACATTTTGGGATGTTCTATAGAATTTTTTAAAGTTTATATAGAAGAGAAGTTTATAGATGATATGTCTTGGGATAATTATGGTACTAATTGGGATATAGACCATAAAATACCATTAGCAACTGCAATAACAGAGGAAGATGTATTAAAATTAAATCACTATACAAATCTACAACCATTGGATTCATACATAAATAGAAATGTTAAACGTGATAAAGTAGATTTCTATAAAACTTTTAATAAATAAAAAATATAATCAATAGATATAAAAATAAAAACAAAGAGATGAGTCTTAAAGATAAAATATTTAAAAATAATAAAACTGGAGAAGTTGTAAAAGTTATCGATTCGTTTGAAAACATTGCTATTCTTGAAAATAGAGATAAAGCTGATGTTAGTAGACTTATGAATCCGGAATTTTATACCGAACAAATAGATCCATCAACTTTCTTTAATAACCAAGGTTCTTATAACTTACTAGCAGATAAAATTAAAAATATACCAGCTGATAAAATCAGAGATGATGAAGGTGGAGAAGTTATGATTAATATAGATGGTAATAATTCATCAAGTTCTGTTAGACCATCTACTGATGAAAGTGCTATAGTTATGGTATCTGAAGAAGATGAAAGAGCTGAGTTAGCTAGAAAGTATAATGTTGATACCTCTCAAAATGAGGTTGCTAAACAAAATCAAGCCTTTGCTAAACTATTAGGTGAAGAAGAGGAAGTTCAAACTATTGAAGTAAATAGAGAACAACCTCAACCAGTTCAACAAAGACCTCAGGTTCAATCACAACCTATTCAACCAGTTGCTCAAGTAGAAGATCCTATTATTACAATGTTTAAGAATGTTAAAAGAATAAAAGATTTTTCAATATCTCTTGAAATAAAAAATAAAATTCCAAGACCTGACTTTATTGAAATGATGGAAGATTCATATAATACAAGTATTATTGATTTCCTGGCATCTGAATTTACAGATAACTTACTTAGAAATCCACAAATCATAGAAGATATGATTAGACAGAAGATTAAAGAGGTTGTTTACGGTGCTGAAGTTGGAGTTAAAGATGTTAATCCACAGATTACTGATTCAGTTACTCAGGTTGAACACGAACCTCTTAGTATTGAAAAGGAACCTGTTTTATCAAAAGACCTTCCTAAAAAAACAACTACTAGAAAACCTAGAGCTAAAAAAGAAGTTTCTAAATAATGATTGATGAAAAATATCTAAAAGTAGCTATAAATATAAGAAGAACATATTTAAAACTAATTAATAATCTAGATTTATATAAAAAAATAGCAGACTCAATTTCTAAAAAATTAATCGAGACAGTAAAAGATATTGAAGATATCGAAAAAGATTACATTGATAAAAAAATTAATGATGAGCAATCTTTACAAAAAGCTTTATCTATTTTAAGTAGTGTTGAGAAAGAAGGTAAAAGATTGGAAGAAGCTATAGATCCAATAAATATAGAGATAGAAAAATTAGCAAAAGAAGAACAAGAATTATTTCGACAAATAGTTGAACGACATTCTAACTTATCACAAGACCAAATAGTCTCAATAGTAAGAGATAGATTAATAAAAGAGGGACTTTCTTAATAAGAAGGTTTCTTTTTTTTATATATAATTCAAAAGATTCTATCTCATAAATGGCAAAAATTTCCAAATATATTAAACTGGACAAGAATATTCTTTTAGAATATATTTATAATGAAGGTAACTTACTTAGCGAACCATATAACATACTTGTAGATTCTAGAGATAGAAGACAATCATATATGGCTGCTGGTGATTCAGCAACCGGAAATGGCGTAGGTAATCAATTATTTAAAGTTGATAGTGTATCTGGTAAATATGCTAAAGTAAATCCAGACTATTATTCATTTTTACAAGTTAAAGATTACACATCAGGAACCCCAGTTAGACACGATACTTTAAAGTTTCACTTACCTATTAACTGGACATTTGGAGAGTATTTAGGATTCTATGTTAGAATCTATGGATTCGATACATCAAATACAAGAATATATGACTTATGTAACTTTTACTTTGATATGACTGATATTAGTCAACAATATTTATTGAACTTTACATCACCACCTCTTTTATTTCAAGAAAAATTATGGGGTAAAAATGTTCAAATTGATATACCTGCATTAAATGATTTATCATCACAGAGAGTAAATAACTCACCTAAAGAGAATAGTATAAATGCTAACTTAACAGGAGGTGTTGGGTTAAATATGACTTCTCCCGTTTTTATAGATTTTCATTTTGTTAAAAATATTCAGACTATAAATGCAGTTACTAGTTATTTATTAACACCTAAGGTAACATCAACAATACCACAAACTCCAGAGTTTGAAAGACTAGGACTTGTAATTCAACATTCTCCAAATGGTGACTTCTTTGAAATATTTGGAACCTATAATAATACGATTTCAGGATTTAATCAATTTATAGATGAGTCTTATAATATTGGTCATAGATACTATGTTCAATATAATGTAACAATGTATGAGCAAAATATTAGAGGTAAGACTACAACAGTTACTCAACATGAGAATTTTAATGAAACAGTTGAATACAGACCTATTATAAAATATTCAACAACAACAGCTATAATTGATGTAGAGATGAGATTAATAGATGCTGTTGATGATTCTTATATTTTAAGAAGAGCTTCTTATGGTATGTTACAGGATGAAGTTGCTAAGTATTCATTAAGAATGATGAAGATTAATTTAGTAAATGCTTCTAAACCAAAGATTTATAATATTAAAGCTAGTATTGATCCGTCACTAGTTGGATTCTCAAACTCAATGGGTAGAATAACAAAACCAATTTCTCAGTCAAAAGCTGTGAGTGGTATTATCGCAGGTGGTGGGAATGGTTCAAATGGAAATGGAACAGGAAATGGAACAGGAAATGGAACAGGAAATGGGTCAGGATCATCTAATGTTACTATTCAAACTGTTAAGGTTCCTTTCCCGGTTCTTACTGAGAAATTTAATATTATAGGTAAGTCGGATAACGCAATTGTTAATAAAACAACTTTCTTTGGACTAGGCAAAATAACTATAGTAATATATCCATTTGATAATGTTATCAAATTTGTATTGGCTGATGGAACACCAACAACTCCAAACTATCTTAATATGACAGGGTTAGGTGAGATAAGATTAGTATTTAAAAATACAACTGATATTGTTGAAATACCATTATATTCAGAAACTGAAATAAATTTAGAGATAGGTCAAATTGCATTTAAAATAACAGAAAGTAAAATATCAACTTTAAGAAAAATAGAAAACTCAGGAATTAACATATTCTATATAACTGCAACTAATCAAGGGTTATCAACTGCTATCTATACAGGATTGTATAAATTATATGATAGTATAAATAATGCTAGTCAACTTAATGCTGAAGCTCCTTCAAGTAGCTCGAATCCAAGTATTATTAAAGATCCTAATTTACCATCAGAAACTGCAATAGTTACTAGAAGAAAAATAGGAACTGAAAGCAAGCCTGTTGTTAAACCAGGTTCTATTTCAAGTTCTGTTAAAAATACAATTAGTACAGCCATTAATAAAAATAATAATTTATAATGAGATTAAGTAGTCAGGGTAGTCAGTTCGTTTTTAATCTTCCAAGTGATTTTCTCAAACCAGAGGTACTTGCAACATATACTCCAATTTTAGAAAAGAATTGGGTTCAATATGAGAATGTTATAGATTATATTAATTCGACAATTAAGTCGGTTAATTTCCCAGGTATCTCATTTGATATGCCTAAACAAACATTAATCAGAGGTAAGGAAAGACAATACAAACCAGCAAAGAATGTTCAGGATATCACAACTACACACGATTTAACAATTACTTTTAGATCAGTAGATTCTGATTTAAATTATTGGTTAGTTTTTGATATTATTAATAAACATTATTTAGATGTTGAAAACTCATTTGTATTTCCATTTACAATTACTTGTGTTGATATACATAGAGATGGTATTTATGTTATTAGATTTTATGAAATTATATTAAAATCATTATCTGAGAATAACTTTAATTACTCTCAACAAAAGGTGAGCTCTAAAGAATTCACAATGACATTTCATTTTAACTTCTATGATATTGAATTCTTACTTAATAGAAGTAAGATATTGGAATTGGGCACATTACCAATAATTATTCAGAAGCTCTAAATATTTTATTAATAGAGTTCTTTCTTCTTTTATTTCTTGATTCTAATCCTAAGCTTTTTAGAATTTCCATGTCAATAGATTTTGATAATTCATCTGATAACATTTTACTCAGTTCATCAACAACATCAAGTCCATAATGTTCACTTAATTTATCTGCTTCCGAATTTGAGTAGATTTCACCACCGGATCCTGTTTTAATTTGATTCATTTGATAGTTCTTTTTTTACTCTACTTAGAGATGATCCAATTATCTGATGCATGTCATAATATTTATACTCAGATAATCTACCTCCAAATATTATATTTGGATACTGTTCACTTAATTTTTTATATTGGTTATAAATTTTATTATTTTTATCATCATTTATTGGATAAAATGGAACACAACTTCTATTATAATCTAAAGGATATTCTTTTGTTATCCAAGTAACATTTGATTTTGAATTTTCAAAATGTTTATGTTCTGTAATTCTTGTATATGGTACTTCCTCTGATGTATAATTTACAATTGAACATCCTTGAAAATCTTCTTTATCTAATTTCTCATTAATAAATCTAAGAGATCTATATTCCAATTCACCAAATTGATAGTCAAAAAACTCATCAATCTTACCAGTGAATACTATTTTTTTAGCCATAGAATTAAAATATTCTTTATTAGAGAAATAATTATTACTTAATCTAACTTCAATCCCTTCAAGTAGTTTTTCAAATATTTTTGTATATCCACCAATCGGTATACCCTGATATTTATCAAAGAAGTAATTATCATCAAAGTTAGTTCTGATAGGTAGTCTTTTAATAATTGAAGATGGTAAATTCTTAGGATGTTTACCCCATTGTTTTTTAGTATATCCTTTTATAAATATTTCATAAATATCTCTACCAACTTGTGATAATATCCAATCTTCAAGATTATAAGGACTTTCACAAGGAATTGAAACTTCTTTAAGTTTTTCTTTTGCTTCTTCAGGTGTATTAACACCCCATATCTGATTTAGAGTTAAAAGATTAATAGGAAATGAATATACTTTATCTTCAAATTTAACCTTTGGGTTGTGTTTATAAGGATGGAATTCACAAAATTGATTTATCCAATTCCATATTACTTTATCATTTGTATGAAAAATATGAGGACCATAAGTATGTATGTTTATATTATCCTTTTCTTCTGTATAGCAGTTACCAGCAATATGGTCTCTACCTTCAATAACTAAACATTTTTTACCTAACTTATTCATCTCATAAGCAAATGTTGATCCAAATAATCCAGATCCAACTATTAAATAATCATACATCATATTTTGTTTTAAAATTTTTATTGAATAGGTATGTCCAAACTCTCTCCATTACCCAAGGCATTTTATTACCTTGAGTACCACCACCTCCACCGGTGTTAATGTTATCAATATCTGTTCTATCAAATTCTTTTAATAAGTCTTCATAGAATTCTTTTTTTCTTCTTAAAATTGCTGACTTTTTAACAATAAACTGAGCACCTACAACAAATACTAAATACTCTGGATAATTATTAAAAAACTTATCAAATATTATTTCTCTAACTTCCAACTTTGGATGGTGAGGATTACCATCTAAATCACATTGTAATAAATAACTTAAAGGGTAAAATTCAACATCTTCATTAAAATTTTGAATAAAGTCAGTATCTTTATTCAAATGTCCTTTTACACCATCGAATGGGTTTCCTTGTAAAAAACAAGTATAATCAGATAGATTATCATAATTTTCTATTATATGTGTTAGGTATGTATGTGCTTCTCTTCCAAAATTTGGTAAGTTTATAAAACCATTATCTTCACCACTTTTATCGTATATAAATAACCTAGACTTATCAAACTTGGATACCCAAGACATATCTTCTTTATATTTAGCAACTACTATATCCACTTTTCCACAAATTATTTTTTTTCATATAACTCTTTAGGATAACTTTGTTGATAGTGATCCACATTTGAACGCCAAGCATTATGATATTTAGCATCCGGTAATTGACAAAGCCACATCTCAGCCATCATCCTCCATCTCACACAATCACTATCAGGTAACCAATTATAGGGACTTGGTAGATTCTTAATGTGAGAAGATTTACTCCACCAGAAGTTACCACTATAATGAACAGGAGCTTTTCCATAACCCCACCAAGATGGATGTGAGTTTATGTCATCAGGATTACCACCTAAATTAACACCTGAGGTATCATTAGATTCTAAATCTTTAACTCTATCACTCCACTTATTAATATTAAAGTATGATAAGTAATTAGTCCAGTCTTCTATTGTTTTAACACCCGGTTTAGTTACTCCTTTTGTGTGTAGATATAAAATATCAAATTCTTCATTTTTTGAATGTTCATGTATGATATCCAATGTGGGAAATTCACATTTAGATATATCTGAGTTAGAATCAATTATAACATATTTCTCACTAACTAGATTAAATGATAACAGGCTTCTATCACCATTAAAAACTAAATATATCTTATTAGCAGAATCATATAAACCACTTTGTTTAATTCTTGTTAATAAGTTCCAAAGAACTTGATTAACACTTCCAACCATTGATACATTTATATAAATATTAATCATTCTCTGTAATATATTTCTCAACTCTATTATATCTCTCAATATTCGGTAGACCCCAAACATCCATATCGGAATTCCATTGTCTAGTATACCACATATGTATTCCAATATCTTCAGAATCTTCAGTTAATCTTGGATTTGTAGATTTAAATCTCTCATCAAAGTGTGGGTATAGATAATCAAATTTACAACCTAAATCTTTCATTAACCATAAAAATGCATAATATGGTTCTTGTTCTGATTCAAAATTTGAATCAGCAAACTTTCTATGATTATATACAAAATCATTTTTATACTCTTCTTTAAATTTCAAATTTGCATTATTAAACCATAAATAATTTTTACCATCATAGGTTCCTAATTGATATTTCAGACTCTTTAAGTCTATATTTATTCTTTTTATATCAGAGACTCTACCACACATAAAAAATGTATTAATAGCAACTCCATTAGCTCCTCTGAAATGATGGTATCCATCAGAGCATCCAATTAAGTCTATATTATTAGACTCCATTGAATTAATAACTTTTAAAACTTCATCCTTACTTGTTATGAAGAAGTCTTCGTCTATGTGTATGTAATATTTTTTATTTGATTTTTTAACCTCATCTATCCAATAAAACCAAGAGTTGGGCCAATTTCCACTACCATTAACTATTATATGTTGGCTTTCTGGGAATAAATTTTTAATTATACCAGATTGGTGTTCTAACCATTTTGTATATAAAGTGGTTGTTACAAAAACTATATCTTTATCTTTTATCATATTTTTATCCAGTTACTTGGTAATATATCACTTTCATTTAGATTAGTTTGAAATCCAAACCAATTATTAGGAGCAATAACCTTTTTATTTGGATTCGAGTTTAACCAAGCACCCCACCAACTAAATGATGAGTTTGCTATTATATTATTCTTACACATTGACATAAGCCAAAGGTCTTCAACATCATCAAATCCTTCCATAAATATCATATTATTAAATGTTAGATTGTCTTTACACCATTGAATATCATCTGAGAATACAAATATGTAATCATACTCTCCAATAATATCTAATGCTTTTTTATAATACTCAATGGATTGAACTGGATGATACCCATTTGATGTTACATAGTCTGTTCTTCTAACATGAAGTGAAACTACATTTGTATCTATAAAGGGTGTTAGGTTTAACTTTTTTAATATCTCATCAGAAGGAGATAAATCTTTTCTTATCAAATCAGATGATTCTAAAAAGTATTTTTCAGATTGCCAATATCCATCTAAGTAATAATTATAATTATTATCATAACTCAACTCATTAAATTTAAAATTATCACTTAGTTTTTGAAAGTTTTTGCCATTTGATAAATTAGATGGATTGAATGCTGATGTATTAATATTAGGAAACTTGGATAATGAATAGTTTCTTTTTGTAGTTCCTGGTATATGTTGATTATAAAAACTCAAATCAATGTATAATTCAACATTATATTTATTTGATAGATTTCTACCATAAGCCCATTGGAATAACTGGTTTGCTAATCCACCTTGTAATTTAGTTATTATCATTTTAATTAGTTAATTTTAGTAGCTATGCTATTATGTGGTGTATAACTTGTACCATTTGATACCTTATATCCTAAATTTTCTAAAAAGTTAGACATATCTACTGCATCGATATGCATGTTCTCATAGTATATTTTACTAACATTAAAATTATCAAAGTCAATGCTTTTAATGATTTTAGAATCAAATCCTTCAGCATCAATAAAAAGAATATCAATATTTTTTAACTCATACTTATTAAAGAGTTCATTTATTGTAGAACAATTAACTTCCATTTCTATCAATTGTACATCATATGGCTTATCGGATGTATATTCTGGTCTATTAAAAACTTTATTTATATGAGATTTTAACAGAGAAGCTTGTTCAACATTTTCATCCATTTTTTCATGTAAGTAAAATACTTCACTTTTTTTATCTACATCATCTGTTATTGCTATATTTTCAATAGATAAATTATCTATATCTTCATAACACTTCAAAAGACTTTCATTAAATTTACTCATAGGTTCTACTAATATAAGTTTACTAACAGAAATATCTTTTATTATACTTGTCAATTCATCATTTCCTCTATTTGCTCCAATTTGTACTACTATCATTTCTTTTATTATTTTTTTGCTAAAATCCAACAATTAACAACATTTCTTTCCTCATTTTTAATACCATATTCTGATAAGTCTTTATAACCTGGCCACTGATGATTTGAAAATAATTTTGTTATATATTCATAATTACCCCATTGACCAACTTCTAAAACTTCAAATCCACATGACTTAAATAACATTGTTAAACCTATAGGTGTAAATCCATTAAAATATATAGGCATTGAATGTGGTATATTTATTGTCGGAACACTTGTAAAAACATATCCACCTTTAACTAAACTATTATAAATATTTTTAACTGCTATAAATGGATTATATAGATGCTCTAATGTTTGATTAAATAAAAAGAAGTCATACTTTTCAATATCATTAATCTCATGTAAATCACCAGAAAAATCAGATGTGTTATATTCAATTAATTTCGAATTAGAATATTTTAATAATTTTATCTCAGGATCATCATCGTATGTATATGCTAAATTTTCGGAAATTATATTATACTTTTCAATCCAATCTTTGAAGTCTAAAATTGTTCTAACTCTAGTATAATCACGAGTGTCCCATTTATAATATGGGTGTGAAAAAATCTCATCTAAAAAATTAATTACATTAGAATCTAAAATATCATATTTTGATAAGTAATTATTATTCTTTTTTACTAAGTTGTATATTTCTTTAATTTCTTTTTCTGTAAATTTTTTAAATTCCATTATTTATATTTATAATTTTATTATAACAACCATCATAAGAAAAAAAATTGTTATATATTGATTTACCATTTATAATATAATTATCTATTTCAGAATCACTTTTTGACTTTAATATGTCATCAATTTTATCTAATTCACTTTCATGTATTAAAATTCCTATATTATTAAATTCAAATTCATTTTCAAATGGTATTAATGGATCATCATAAATATAAACTGGAATACTACCAGATTGTAAGGCCTCACAAATTCTAAATGATGTTAGTCCATATCCACGAGGACAAAGAGAAAAAACACTTCTAGACATAACATCCTTAAATGTGTTATAATCAACTGAGTCTGAAATAAAAAAATCACCTTTTTTAAGATTTTGAAAAATAAAATCTCTTATTTTATGAGTTTTTCTTCCTATAAAAGAAGCAAAGATATTCTTTTCTCTACTCACAACTTCTCCTTGACAAATCAACGGAATTGCATAAGATTTTTCTTTGTAGTTACCCCAACCACCTTGACAAAATATTAAAATATCTAAATCAGATAAGTCGTTTAATATATTATCATCATATTGAACAATTGTAAAATACTTTTTACTCCTATCAAGTCCATTTAATAAATTCTGTAACTCAGAAATATCTCCTTTTCCATAGTCTTTAGAAATATAATAGTTTGTCCAAAAAATAGGAATATAGATTCTATCTGATAATATATCAGATATTGAGTATTTATCATAAAAATATTCCTCAAATGTTTGATTATTACCAGGTGGATAAATTAAAATATTTCTTGGTCTAAGATTCTCACTAATTTCTAACATAATTTATGACCATTTTTTAACATCCTCAACTATTTCATTGATGAAAATATCACTACCTGGTCCACTAGTCACAAAATAACTTGATGAGTGTAATCGGTGTTTATATTCTAAATTAGGAACAACTTCAAATTTTGAACCATCTATATTCTTAAATAATAAATAAATAATATAATAAGCATCTGCGGCAAAAGGATCTTTAACTGGTTCTTCCTTTTCAATACATTCTAAATATGTTTCTTTATTAAAGAAGTAGTTACCAGTATTAAAAATACAATCCCAAATACTTCTACCAGCAGAAATATTATTTCTATAATCTTCTTTATGTAAGACACCTATATAGTTTTTATAGTTTAATATTGGTGAATCACATATAGCATGTGATGGACAATAGATAGTTTTAATATCTTTTTTGTCAATTATATTATCTATATAATCAGTGTCAATTATATTATCAGAATCTAATAGTATAATCCAATCATTACTTGATAAAGTAACAGCCTTTTTTTTATTTAAAAAAGCACCTAGATTACTATCATTCCTATATAGTTTAATTTTTGGATTTTTAAGATTATCTATTCTATTTTTTAAATCATTGTATATGTCTATACTAGAGAAGTCATCTACTATAACTATCTCATCTATTCTATCATCAGTTAGTACTTTATTAAAGCTCTCTATTACTAATTCTGATCTGTTATAGTTGGTTATCGAAAGTGTTATCATAATATTTTAATGTTTTTTTAATTCCATCTTCTATACAGAATTTGTATTCTATTTTACTTTCAGATACTCTATAGTACACCCCTTTTGGTTTATCATTCAAGACTTTTATCTCTGGGTTGTATCCATATATATTTGAAGCAATTTTAGCTAACTCTGAAAAGGATGTTGCTATTGAAGTTCCTATGTTTAATGATCTACCATCATTTATAGTGTACATTGTATTATTAACATACTCAACAATATCATCAATATAAACAAAGTCTCTAATAGAATCACTCCATATTACCAAAGGATCTTCTTTATCTACTATTCTTTTTATTATAGCTGGGAAAGGATATGCTGTATTTTGGTCTTCACCATATCCTGAAAATGGCCTATAACTAATAACATTTAGACCAGTATTTTGATGAGCTATTTTACAAAGATACTCACCTGTCATTTTAGCCCAACCATATGTTAAATCAGGCAATCCTATATTGTTATCATAATCCAATAATGATTCATTTAATTTAATCTTCTCATCATTATCCATTTGATGTTTAACTGGATAAACAGCGCTTGATGAAAAGAAAACCAATCTATCTACTTTTTTATCAGAACACCATTTTATAACATGTGAGTCTATAATTAAATCAGTTGCTACATCGAGAGGACTTTCTTCAATTTTTGTTCTACCACCAACAATAGCTGCTAAGTGAATAACAATATCGTATTTAGTCTCATCTACATTCAAGAATTCAATTATATCTTTTTCAATAAATTTAAAATCACATTTAAGTCTATCTTGCCATTGGTCTGGATATAAAGAACTTTCAGATGACATATTATCAACTCCTATTATTATATACTTATCAGAGAAAAATTTACAAAAGTGTCGACCAACAAATCCACAACACCCAGTTATTAACATTTTTTTATTCATATATTTTTTTAAATTTTTTAATAAAATTCTGAGCTAGTTGAAAATAAGTACCTTGTTTTTTTAAGTAATCATATCCATCTTGTTGAACCTTTGTAAATAAATCTAGATTATTTTTGTATAAATTTATATAGTGTTGAACATCTTCAAATGTAGATACATATTTTACTATTCCATTTGTACATTCTTCCGCTGATTTATTATCACTTAGAACAATACATCCGTAAGCCATTCCCTCAAATACTCTTTCTACAACACAAGAATTTTCAATATTAGGATCACTATGAAAACCTAAACAAACTCTACTATTTAAGTAAGCTTTTACTTTTTCTTCTTCTGATAAAAATACATCAGATGAGTTGCTATAATATTTAAAGCAGTTATTTAGAGAAGATACCCAACTTGTTTTATATGGAGCACCAATAAAACAAGAATCATATGTTATATTCTTTTCTAATTTACCAATATCATCTGGATGAATAGAACTAGAAAAAACAAAGGGTATCCATTCTTTACAATTCATTGAAAATTTATAAGCATCAATATGTTGTTGTGATGATCTTGGTTCATTTCTATAATATTCACCGGTTATTAAATATTTCTTAAATGGCATATTCTCTATCATTTTACTTTCAAAATTAAAATGCCAACATATAAAATATGCTTTGTCTAATTTTTTACCTATATCATAAACCACATTAATATCACCCATTGTAATAAAATGATTTGATAACAGAAATATATTTTCATCACTGTTATATTGCTCAATATTATTCAAAGTAGTAAGTTCAATAAATTCATAACCATTTTGTTTAAAACCATTACAAAATTTAGTTGATGTATAATGATGACTACCAGGACAAGGAATTTCAGGAGTATTTAAATTTATTATTTTCATTTTTAAATATTTTTATTTATATAAAGAGCATCACCCCATTCAAATTCAGTCATTGATGTTTCAACTCTTTTGAATCCATAGTTTCCTAAATACTCATCTATTTCATTTAATAAAGCACAATCTTTATAAAGTGTGTCTGTATTCACTTCAGTATAGATATATTTAAAGTTACTAATCGTATCACCAAACCCTTTTATAGCCAACAATTCAGCTCCTTGTATATCAATATTAACGAAATCATATTTAGAAGTATCTATATTATTCTCTTTGAATAAAGTGTCAACTCTTTTTGACATAACTTCTATTGTCTCAGTAACATAAATATGAGGATGATGTATTTTATGTTTATCCAATTCTAATATTGATGAGGATTGTCCATTATTTGTTACATTTAGACTGAAAACTTGATTATCTGAATCAGAAATAGCATAGTTAAAAACCATCTCAGAATAGGATCCATCATTTATAAAGTCTATATTTTTATACACATTGGGATTTGCTTCAATCCAAATTGTATTATTTAATCCTTGTGAGATATAATCCTCTCTTTCTTCCATTAAATGGGCACCAATATGGATTATACCTTTTGGTTTTCCATATTTATTTACTATGTCATTAAATTTTATTAGCATATATTATAATATTTTTCTTAAATCAAATTTTTTTGTATTAAAATTACTATTACTATGTAATCTATGTAATACTAGTTCCGAAGGAACATTTATAAACTTTTTACCTTTTCTCATTAGTCTTAACCAGAAATCATAATCTTCAGGATCAATATCTCTCCACCCATTTATATCTAAGGCATCTTGTTTTTTAAATACGACACTACTATTAGCTATCTGATTAAGACCTTTCATTGAAAGATGTTCTATTTGAGTTGGATGAGTTGATAGATTTGGTCTACCAATTATATTACCCTCCTCATTAATATAAGATATTAGTGTTCCAACAACATCATATTTATCAAAATATGGAATCTGACTTTCCAATTTATTAGACAACCAAATATCATCATCATCTTGAATTGCTACCCAATCATACTTAGCCTCTTCAATCATTTTATTTAGTGTCTTGTATTTACCTTTATCATCACCAAAATCAAAAACTCTTATTCTCGGATCATTATACCTATAAACAATTCCTTTTGAACTATCTGTAGTTCCATTAAATCCAATTAATAATTCAAAATCTTTAAATGATTGGTTTAAAACAGATTCAATTGCTAGTGAAATATATTTCTCACCATTATAGGTCGCTAGTAGTATTGATATCATTTACTTTTTATTTTTATCATAGCTTCTTCCCAAATAGAAGAATTATTCCAATCTCCTTTTTCTTCTGGAAAACAAGTTATTATTTCATCACTCTCAAAATAAACACCAGGTCCAGCAACAATATATTTTATATTTTCTTTATTGAATTTACTTTTGGTGATATTTTTAAATTTTTCTATATTTCCTATAGACCCTCTATATAATACAATTAAATCCGTCTCACTTTTTAATATATCAATAAATCGATTTATTCTTCTATTATATTTTTCCAGATTCATTTCAATGTAATCTTCCCAATTATCGTTAATTACTTTTTCACCAAACACACCAGTGCCTATATTTTCAAAATCGATTACTTCACTATTGGGATAATCATGTGGATACTCAAAACCATAGTGGTCTATAACTCTTGTTTTCGAAGAATTCAATCTTAAATTTTTATGAAAGTTAATGAAGTCCTCAGATATACAATCTACTATTCTACTCAAATCACTAACCATCCAATCAAATGGTAGTGATTTTGTTCTTAAATTCATATTTTTTAGTGCGGAAGATGTTGAACAGTCATTTCCTAATGTTATATAATTATAATCCATATTATTCTTCTAATCTTATTTCTGAGTGATTTTTATCCAACGCTAATAGTCTTCTACCAAATGGACAATCAATCCACCATTCAATACAACAATAAGACGGATCTAAAATTTTAGTTGGTTTATTATCAATCATATATCTATTTAAATGACTTTCATCATGCCAAATAGCAATTAAATCCTTTGAGTAGTCTATGTCAATATTATTTGATATATGACTAGCCATTTTTAAGTATTCATTAGAAGTTCCTCCATTAAATCCACCAGCAAAATATTGCATTTCTTCGTGGTCATAAACACAAGCTAGTGATAAAGGATTAGTTTCTGGTGTTCCTCTTCTGTCGTAATAACCAGGATGTTGTGTAGCAACTCTTTCACTTAAGATTTCATTTCCGACATACCCTACAAATCTCATATCAGCATCACAATAATATAAATAATCCATTTCTGATAATTTATCTGAACTCTCGGTAAATATCTTATATCTACCTAAAGTCATCCAAGGCCATTCTTTATGATTGACATCTATTTTAACAATATTTCTACTTGATTGTATATCAATATCTTTATTTGTAAAAATAAAATATGTAACTTCACAATCCTTTAAGAAGAATTCATCAGCACTTGATATAAGTGGTTGTAGAAATCGAGTATATTTATTTGTTGCTATTACTAGCAGTCCTACTTTTTTCATTTAAAAACTTTATTACATTTTATACAAAATACAGACTTTTGTTTTACAATTACAGAATCTATAACTTTTGTTTTAATAGTTATAGATAATTCACCACCACATTTACAAATCTGAACTTGTGGTACATGTTCTAATATCTTATCAATAGTTTTGGTGGCTTCTTTAGTTTTGATGGCTTCTTCATCAGATAAAATTTTATCAATAAACTCTTTACTTAATCCTAAATTAGAAAGCATATTTTTATCACTCTCTAATGCTATCTTAATATCTTCTATTTTTCTTGATTTTGTTGTTATTTGCTCACTATGTATTCTATAAAATAATAAAAAATCTTCACATATATAAAATTTAAATTTACCAGAAGTTCTTTTCCATAATTCCCAATCTTCTTTAGGTATTTCACTTGGAATATATTTGTTCTTATTAATGAAATTCCTACTATAACAAACAGATGGATGTCCAATTATATTATCAAATTCTAACTTTTCTGAAATGTTTTCACCGTTATATTTAAATTCATCTTGACCCCCCCATCCATTAAATTTAATATCACCAATATATTTAAAATTAGAACTAACTATATCATATCCCTCTTTAATTTTAACTAATTGTATATCAAACCTATTTAAATCATAACAATCATCTAAGTTAATATTGAATACGCAATCTATATCATCTTCGATACATTTATCAAATAAATAATTCATAGCTTCTGCATGATTTTCTAAATTCTCTGAGAAAAATTTATAATTACTCCCAAAGTGATTTGAGAAGTTAAAATCATCACCACCATAATTCAAATCATATACAAAATAGTCTTTGTAAGTTTGATTAACTATCGATTGAATACACTCTTCAATCCATTCGGACTTATAGATTTTATTTATATTTTTATGATATAGTATTACAGCGGATTTCATTGTTTTACACTAAATTTTGGTTTTGCAAAAATCTCATCAGCGACAGATTTTTGTAGTGTTGGATCAACAAAGTGATCGTTTTGTTGATGTATTCTATAATAGTAGACCGGATCAGGATTAAACTTAACTCTTTCAAATCCAGCAATCTCCATTAGTGGTGTCATTATAGCAACATCGTAAGTTATTGTATAGAAATTACCATCTTTATCTTTATAACAAGATAACTCAGGATCTTGATTCATTAATTCCTTATAGAGTTTGTATTTGAATGTTCTTATATGAGAGGCCCAATATCCACCAGTTCTTAATTTCTCAAAGCTTTCTTTTGTGTATGCAATGCAGTGACCAGGTTGACCATTTGGTAAAATATACTGACCATAAGTTAAAAGAGTCTCATCTTGATAAAGATTGTTAATTATATCTACTGCATCTTTTCTAATTAGAAAATCATCACCATCTAACAAACAGATGATATCTTCATCTTCTAAATTAGATTCAACTATTCCAAAGTGAATATTAGGAAGAGCTGTTATTCTTTTTTCATTTCTTCTAATAATAAATCTATCATCTTTCGGTATTCTACTTATAGTACCATCATTTGACTCATCATCACAAAAGATTGCAATCCAGTTTTTATTATCTTGTTTAAGAAGTGTATCAGCACATTGTGATATAAAATCTTTAACATTTCTAAATGGAATTATAAATACGAATCTATTGTTTTTCATTGGTTTTTTATATATTTTTTATATCACTCTCCATCATGATTTTTACCAATTCATTAAACTTAACTTTTGGTTTCCATCCTAATTCCTTTCTGGCTTTAGAAGAGTCTCCTAAAAGAATATCTACTTCTGCTGGTCGATAATATCTACTATCAATCTCTACAAGTACTATTCCTTCTTTAGTAATACCTTTCTCTGACTCTCCTTCACCAACCCAGATAATATCCCATCCACATTCTTTTCCAGCTAATTCTATAAACTCTTTAATTGAATGTGTTTCATTTGTTGAAAGAACATAATCATCTGGTTTGTCTTGTTGCATCATTAACCACATACCATAAACATAATCTTTAGCATATCCCCAATCTCTTTTAGAATAAAGATTTCCTAATTTAAGAGTTTCAAAATTGGTATACTCTGCATCAAGATTAAGTTTTATTTTAGAAAAGGCTTTTGTTATTTTACGAGTAACAAATGTCTCACCTCTTCTTTCACCTTCGTGGTTAAAAAGTATTCCGTTACAAACAAACATATTATAAGATTCTCTATAATTCTTTGATATCCAAAGACCATACATCTTAGCACAACCATAAGGACTTCTAGGGTGCATTTTAGACTCTTCAGTATATCCCGTTTCAGGCATGTTTTCAGCGATACCTCCATATAACTCTGAGGTAGAAGCTTGATAAACTTTACAACTTGGACAATGATTTTTAACAGCCTCTAAAATAACTAAAGTTCCTAATCCATCAACTTGACCAGTATAATATGGAATTTCAAAGGAAACTCTTACATGTGATTGAGCTGCTAAATTATAAATTTCATCAGGTTGTATTTCATTTATAATATTTGAAATAACTAATGGGTCGGTAAGATCACCATAGTGTAGTTTTAATTTATCAAAAATGTGGTCTATTCTATCAGTATTAAAAGTTGATGTTCTTCTTATGATACCGTGTACTTCATAACCCTTATCTAAGAGTAATTCAGCTAAATGACTACCGTCCATTCCTGTAATACCTGTAATCAAAGCTATTTTTTTACTTAAATTCATTTTTTCATTTGATTTTTTCAAATTAACATAATCATTATATGTCTTTTCTATTCCATCTTTCAAAGATGTTTTATATTCCCAGCCAAGACCTTTCAACTTAGAAACATCTAAAAGTTTTCTTGGTGTACCATCTGGCATTTCAGTATTGAAGTAAATATCTCCTTCAAAGCCAACTATATTTTTAATACCAACTGCAAGTTCAGCAATTGTAACATCTTGACCAGTTCCAATATTTACTATTTCAGAGTCATTATAATTTAACATAAGGTGATGACAAGCATCAGCCAAGTCATCAACGTAAAGAAACTCTCTTTTAGGTGTTCCTGTTCCCCAGATTTCAACCTTGTCTTTTCCTTCTAACTTAGCTTCGTGAAATTTACGAATCATTGCTGGTAAAACATGAGAGTTATTCAAATCATAATTATCATTTGGACCATAAAGATTTGTAGGCATTACAGAGATAAAGTTAGTACCATATTGTTGATTAAATGATTGACACATTTTAATACCAGCAATCTTAGCAATAGCATAAGCATCATTTGTTGGTTCTAATAAACCAGTTAATAAATATTCTTCTTTAATTGGTTGTTCTGAAAACTTAGGATAAATACAAGATGATCCTAAGAATAGTAATTTTTTAACATTGTAATCTTTTGAGCTTTTGATAATATTTGATTGAATCATAAGATTTTCATAAATAAAATCTCCTTTCATTTCGTTGTTGGCTTTTATACCACCTACTTTAGCGGCACAAAGAAAAACATATTCAGGTTTTTCAGATGAAAAAAATGATTGAACGTCTGTCTGATTTAATAGATTTAATTCTTTTCTAGATGTTGTTATAATATTTTTATAACCTAACTCTTTAAGTTTTCTAACTATTGATGATCCAACCATACCGTTATGACCAGCAACATATATTTTCGATTCTAAATTCATATTTATTATATAAAAAAAAAGAGAGAAGTTAACCTTCTCTCTTTTTTAATTACTCAGAATCTTTCTTTTTTCTTGTAGCTTTCTTCTTTGGTGGAGAAGTAATTACAACAAACATATTATCATCTTCTTTGTTATAATCCAATAATAATTTAGAATTTTTCTCAGGATTCTGTTGAATGATTTCCTCTGTTAGAACATCTTCAACATATTTCTGAATAGCTCTCTTCAAAGGTCTTGCTCCATATTCTGGATCAAACCCTTGAGTAGCGATATATTCAGATGCTCCTTCTGTGATTTCTAATTCAAATTCCATCTTTTTAACTCTTTCTACCAAGCCACCCAACTCAATATCAATGATTTTGTTGATATCTTCTTTGTTTAAAGAGTTAAACATTACAACATCATCAATACGATTTAAGAACTCAGGTGCAAATTTCTTCTTCAATTCTTTTTCAATTACTGAATTAGTTTCTTCGGTTGATTTGCTTTCTTTATTCTTAGTAGAGAATCCAACACCTGTTCCGAATTCTTTCAACTGACGTGAACCAGTATTAGAAGTCATAATGATAATTGTATTCTTAAAGTTTACTTTTCTACCAAGTGAATCTGTTAACTGACCATCATCAAGTACTTGAAGTAACAAGTTGAATACTTCTGGATGAGCTTTCTCAATCTCATCTAAAAGAATTACTGAGTAAGGTTTACGTCTAACTTTTTCAGTTAACTGACCACCTTCATCGTGTCCAACATATCCTGGAGGAGCTCCAATCAAACGAGATACTGCGAATTTCTCCATATATTCAGACATATCAATTCTAATTAAAGAATCTTCTGACTCGAATAAGTATCTAGCAAGAATCTTAGCCAATTGAGTTTTACCAACTCCTGTAGGTCCCAAGAACATAAATGAACCAATTGGTTTACTTGGATCTTTCAAACCAACACGACCTCTTTGAATAGCTTTTACAATCTTCTTAACAGCTTCATCTTGACCAATAACTTTACCAATGATACTTTCTTGCATTTTGGCTAATTTACTAGTTTCGTTTAGAGATACTTTTTGAAGAGGAATGCCAGTCATCATCGAAACAACTTCAGCAACATTATCTTCTGTAACCGTTTGTTTGTTGTTAGAACATTCTTCTTCCCATTTCTTTCTCTCTTTTTCCAAAGACTCGTTAAGTTGTCTTTCAACGTCTCTTAACTTAGCAGCTTCTTCATATTTCTGAGAACGAATAACTCCATTTTTCTTTTCTTTAATCTCAACTATCTTATTTTCAATATCAGTGATTTCTTTCGGAACAACGATATTAGAAATGTGAACACGAGATCCAGCTTCGTCTAAAGCATCAATAGCCTTGTCTGGTAAGAATCTATCAGCAACATATCTGTCAGTTAAGTCAACACAAGCCTTGATAGCTTCTTCTGTGTAAATCACATTATGGTGTGATTCATACTTATCTTTAATGTTGTTGATAATTTGGAATGTTTCATCTGGTGATGCAGGTTCAACAATAACTTTTTGAAAACGTCTTTCCAAAGCTCCATCCTTTTCAATATGCTTACGATATTCATCTAAAGTAGTAGCACCAATGATTTGGATTTCTCCACGAGCTAAAGCCGGTTTGAACATATTAGAAGCATCTAAAGATCCTGAAGCACCACCTGCACCGATAATTGTATGAATTTCATCGATGAAAAGTATCACATCTGGTTCTTTTTCAAGTTCAGCCATTAAAGCTTTAATTCTTTCTTCAAATTGACCACGATATTTAGTTCCAGCAACCATAGAAGCCAAATCCAACATAACGATTCTTTTATTAAAAAGAATTCTACTAACTTTTCTTTGAATGATTCTCAATGCTAATCCTTCAGCGATTGAAGATTTACCAACACCAGGTTCACCAATTAAAATAGGGTTATTCTTTTTTCTACGAGATAGAATTTGAGATACTCTTTCGATTTCTTTTTCTCTACCTACGATAGGGTCAAGACGACCTTCTTCCCCCATTTTGGTTAAGTCTCGACTATAAGTGTCTAAAACCGGAGTTTTAGATTTAGAATCAGACTTTTTAGAAGAACCAAAAGATGAATCATCTTCATCATCTTCAATAGCGGATCTAATATCAGGTATTGTGTAATTTCCCTCTTCAATTTTTTTATTATCCATAGTATTCATTATTTTATTATTTAATTTATATTATTTTTATTGTCATTGTTTAGTAAATCATCTATAATTTCATCACGTCTTTCAGAAATATTTGATGGGTTTAATAAATCACATCTTAAAGATATATTCATTCTGGATGAATTGCAATCAATAGATTTTATTTGAGTTCCTTTTCCATCGAATTCTTTTCCTATTAAATCGAATTTAGTTTTATTCTCATACATATTAAAAAAGAAATCAGAATATGTTGGGTATTTCTTCAAATCGATTTCTATATTAATTGTTGCGTGTGCCATAACAGATAATTGAACAACACAATCTTTAATAAAATAAATCTCATTTTCTATTTTTACCCAATCACTCATGCTAATCTGAAATTTCTAAGAAAGTCTATTAAAAATACATTCTTCTCACCACCAACAAAATTTACCCAAGTTTTATAAACTTTTTGGTCTTCTTTATTAGTTGATTCTCTTAATTTATTAATTATTGATTTTCTTGTTTCGTATGGATCATCTGTAATAAGTAAATCTCCATAGTTATCTATAACCCAGTCTCCAAAATCAGGATACTTTTTCCTATTAAAAACTCTTTCATCTACAACAAAAACAATTGCAGACAACATATCATTTAGATCGGGTTCATAAAAGGTAGCAACCTCAACATTATTCTGTTCTAATGTAATTAGATTTGACTCCATTGAACCAACAAATGGCTCATCAGTTGAATGATATCTATTTATAGAGTGATTAGAAGTTCCACCATTTAGTATAATAAATGTTTTCCAGTTATCAGCCCAATCATTATACTGAGTATTTAGTGATTGATTGTGTTCACCAAGATACTTCATTTTTTGACCATATTCAACTACAGCATGTCCAAACTGAATAGCCTGTTGAATTGGTGAGATATTGTATGGAACTAATCCATACATTCTTAGTTCTAATTTATTTTCCATATTTTTTATATTAGATTTTATTGGAAAGGTTTTTATTACTGAATTGTTTTATTCCAGTAACTTCAATTATAACTATATTTTTGATATAATCAGGAATTACAACTTCAAAATCTTGACTAGGTATTTCAATTTCGGCAATAATTAAATGACCTTCAAATTTATCAACTTCCCATTTTAATTTACCTTGTGGATAGATACATCTTTTTTTAGATATACTTCTAGATTCTACTTCTTCTTTTTTACAATTCTCAACAAATAGGTTAAACTCCTCTTTTGTTAGAGGATGTTCATCTTCCATATTCACACCTTTTGAAATTGTTGTTTTGATGGTATGTATATAATACTTACCTTTAATATTAGAGTTACAATATCGAGCTCGTTCCCAAATACCTTCTTGATTTTTAAAATACCATTGTTCAATTTTAATAACCTCAGTTGGTTTTACATCTGGCATTGATTTGAGTAAAAATTTTCTCTCTATTTCTAATTCCATTTATTATACTATTTATCTTATTTTTTAATGAATCTTTCGACTCTTTCAAAGTACGAAGATATGAATAAAAGTCCAATTGTTAAAATAATTGGCATTAATACTGTACCCATTCCACATAAAATACCTATTCCTGATATTACCCATATAAATGCTGCTGTTGTTACACCAATTATCTTATCATCGTGTTTCATAATAACACCACCTCCTAAAAATCCTATACCTGTTACGATATTTGATATTATTCTTGTTGGATCACCACCTCCATAATATTTAGATGCCAAAAAAGATGCAATTGTAAAAATACAAGATCCAACACATATTAAAACAATAGTTCTAAGTCCAGCTACTTTATTTTTAAGTTCTCTTTCCCATCCGATAATTAATCCACATATGGTTGCTATGAGTATTTTTGGAAGAATAAATTTCATTAATTTAATTTCATATCCAAAGTTTAATATTTCTAATAATTTCATTAAGTATTATATAAAAATTAAATTCAAAGTTATGAATTAATTTAAATAAAAAAAACCCAGTCATTGACTGGGTTTGTTGTAGCCCGTAGAGGATTCGAACACTCTGTTACCTAACCGAAAAGTTAGACGTCCTAAACAGATAAATCTGTTTCCCTTACGGGTCCTGTAGACGAACGGGCCATTTAGTGTGGAGTTTGGTACCCACCCTGTCTTTGACAGACCCCCTAATTAAAGGGAAGTTAACCACTACGAAAACTTTGTAGCGGGGGAAGGATTCGAACCTCCGACCTCTAGGTTATGAGCCTAGCGAGCTACCCCTGCTCTACCCCACAATGTTTTTAATATATTTTCGTTTTCAGTTTTTGTTTAATCATTTCTGATTTCTTTTACAAATATAAGAAGACTTTTTTAATCTACCAAATTTTTTCGTAAAATTTCTTTACAAGTTTCTTTCCACTCAAAATGTTCTACATTAACTGGAAAACATTTAACCTCAGTGGAACGATTACTTTCTAATATATCCATTAACTCAATATCATCATCATCTAAATGAAAAATAAATCCTTTACCTTCTAAAAATAAAGATTTAGATTCCATATTTGTAAAGTGAATATTTTCTACTTTAATACCACAATCTTTAGCAACATCAAATAGTTTTTGATTTTGTCCTTCTATCCAATGCCATTTCTTATCCTTAGCAGCTTCGTCACTAAATCGAGAAGTAACTATCCAAACTTCATATCCTTCACTCACCAAATCCTTGGCAAGTTTCTGGACATCTTTTCGAGATAATGTGCCATCAAAATCAAAACTTACTTTCATACTACAAATATAGTCAATTTATTTAATATATACAATATGATTATAAGAAAGTTGGGAGACAAAAAGCCAAAGATTTTAATATTTCAAGGTTCGCCTAGAGATAAAGACACATGTGCAAACATGGAATCAAAAACCCATAAAGTAGTTGAGTATATGATTTCTAAGTGGTCACCATTCATAAATTTTAATGTTATTGACCTTTCTGTTAATCAGTCTAAAAGACCTATTATCCAACCTTGTAAAGGATGTGTTTCAACAGCAGGTGGATATCATTGTCACTTTGAATGCTCATGTTATTTCAAAGGAGATAATAAGAAGCCTGATTTGTTAAAAGAATTAGATGTTTATAATCTATTACAAGAATGTGATGCTTTTATTATTGTTTCTCCAATTCACTGGCATTCATTATCAGCTCAAGTAAAAACCCTTTTTGATAGATTAGTTTGTGTGAATCAAACTTTAACAATAGACGATGCAAAGAAATTAATGGGTGATGGTAATATTAAAAACTCTGATATCACAGGAAAATTCGCTAAGTCTGGAAAATATAATGATATGTTAAGAAACCACTTAGAAGGAAAAGTAGCTGGATTCTATGTACATGGTGATGATGGTGCAAATGATTATACTGGTAAAGAATTACCAGATTCTTACTCTGATGTATTAGATGATGGATTTTCTAATAATCCAAAAAGTGTTGTGATGCCTTTTGTGATGCAATTAAAATACTCTGGAGTATATGTACCAGATAATTTAATACAATCATTTTATATAAATAAAGGAGTTGATTATTACACAGCAAATAAAACTATGAATAAGGAAAAAGAGTTTTTTGAAAGAGCTGATATGTTATTAAACAACTTGTTAGATTACTTAGATCAATCTAAATCGTAACCAACGAAAAGTATATTTTTATCTTTAAGCAACTTTTCTAATTTTATTTTATCTTCTGATTCAATAAGATAGCCATCCTTCTCAGTATAAACAAGAAAGTAAAACTTCTCACCTTCTATTTCAACATCATATTTTCTTACTGGTTCTGGTTGGTACTCTGATAAGTCAACATTTCTTGTCCAAGAGAAAATAAAACTAAACTCTTCATTTGTTTGGAAGTGTATGGCTTTTATGTAAAAAATCTCCACGAGTTCTTTAACCCACCAACTACCATAATAATCTTTATTAGAATAAACTTTATTCATTAATTTAAGTTATTTTTTACCACTTTCTCTAGAGTTCGCTTCATTTCTTTAGTCAACTCAACATCGTAATCATCAATGTAGACTTCGGTAATAGTAACATCAGTATCAGTAATATCAACATCTGTATAAGGTGGTGTCCAATAATCTCCAGGATCATGGTCAACTCTACCACTTACATATAATTCAAAGTTGACATTAACTTCTATACCATCACAATCGAATATCATATATTGACAATCTCTAGTGAAAGAGCCTTCATTTTCACATATTAAATCTTCCCAATCATCAACAACATCTTTGTCTTTAATTTTTAAGTTATTTAGATTAACTGAGTATGTAGAAATAAAAGTCATGTATATATCGTATTTGTTAATACAAATATAGTAAACATATACGAAAAAACAAAAAAATAGACGGTTTTATTCCGTCTATTTTTTATCCTGCAATTTTTGTAATCTCAGAGAATACTGACTTCCTAGGTTGTCTTACTTTAACTTGGTTATGAGAAGAGTCTGAGTAGTCAACAATTGAAGAAAGATGTTTTCTATCTTCTTTAGCCGGTTTTTTATTTTCTGGTTCAAATTTATCCTGCAATTGTGCATATAAGTTATTCCACATATTTCTAGGAACACCTTCTTTATCAAAGAATGAGAATATTACATTTTGTGGAATTTCCACAAACTTTTTTTGAGATGCTACAACAGCATCAATCATTGAGTTAATTATTTTTTTAGTATCCATTTTTTATTTTTAATTATAGTGAAATTACTTTATTGAAACCTTCATCATGTGTTATTGGTTGATAAGAGGAAATCATAGACTTAACAATTTTCATCGGAAGGTCTTTATTTTCTTCTTCAATTCTTTTTTTATTTCGTCTTTCATATTCATCATCTGATAAAATAGGAAAAATAACACCTAACTTATAATAGTCGTCAGTGAAATAATTTAGATTTTGTTTTCTTCTTTTAGAAGCCATGTGTGTCATATCAACAATCACATTTTTCTTTTCTTTATTAGCATCTAAAAATCTTTGAGATAAAACTCTATCTACTTCTTTTTGGTCTACATTGTTAAATGCGGCTGTATAGTCTCTTGAACCATATACTTCCATAACAATTTCATCACGACTAATTACTTCAGTCGTTGGAAAGTTTTCTCTAATCCAAGTTGATTTACCTGACAATGGCGGTCCAACAAGTATAATAACAAAAGGTTCTTTTAAGTGTTTAAGATTCATATTAAATTGATTGAACTGATTTTTTAATTATTTCTGCGTGGTCAAATGCCATATCAACGGTTACATCACCATCATAACTTACATCGTTCCAAGTACATTCTGTAGCATCATCACCAGCTATAGCTTCAGGAATTTCATCAAGAATAGTAGCGAAAGCATAACTAACACAATTTTTACTTCGTGGGTCACGATAAGGTTTATCAAAAACACCAACCGGAGTCAAATATCCACTTTTATTACTTGATGTTAAATTCATACCCTTTAAAACAATACCTGTTTCTTCTTCTAACTCACGGACTGCTGCATCTATTGGATGTTCTCCCTCATCGATGTTACCACCTGGATTAGCCCACATACCAACAAATGGTGGTCGACCTCTTTTAATAGAAAGTACTTTGTAATTTGTCCCAGTATCTACTAAAACAATTAAATCAACACAAGACATTCCTGTATCAACGATTTCATTATCAACAACTCTTAAAATATAAGAGTATCCTATAGTTAATTTGTTTTCTGATTTATTAAAGAAGTTACCAAAGTTGGTATAAACTATATTCTCTTTAATATCAAGAACCTTCAAGGGTCCTATCCACTCAGATGTGTTGAATTGATTAAATTTTTTTATAGTCGCCATTATCGAATATTATTTTTCGTCTTACAAATATACTAATTATTTATTAAATGTAGAAAATAAAAGTATAAATATAATATATAGATTATATGATTTCAAAGTATAATAGTTTCAGTTTAGATTTATTATTAGAAAAGGCCATCAATGAGTCTTTCTTATATTATTCTCCAGGTGTTAGAAAAGCACTTGATAGAATAAAAAGTAATGATATTGCTTCGAGTCTATTAGGTTCAGAGGGAACTGATGTAAAACCAGATATGACCTTTATCGATTTAGGTAAAGAAGGTTATTTTTCTTTTATTACAATGAGAAATGCTAAACCTTTAATTGTTGCTAAATATCCAAATAATGACTGGGCTGAAAATATTGATACTAAACGAATGCCAAACCCACAAGCATATTCAGATGATTTACATGAATTTGATATGGAAGGCGGTAGTGATGTTAGTGGAGTATTTATAAGATCAAGAAATGAAGTTGGTTTAGGTAGATTTGTTAATAAACTATTTCCAGGTAAATTTAGTTCAAAAGAAGTTGAAGAGTTTGTAAATTCATTCAAAGCTTCTTTGGAAAAATCTGGAGAACATTTTGAATTAGTTGAAGGTGAAGATATTGCATTTTGGTATAGGTCTGAAAATTATAAAGAGAACTCAGGTACACTTGGTAATTCTTGTATGGCTCAAAAGAGAAATCTATTTGGAATCTATACTCAGAATCAGGATGTTTGTAAATTATTAATTCTAAGAGAAGATGATAAAATTATAGGTAGAGCCTTAGTTTGGAAGTTAGCATCTATAAAACATATCAGAAAAGATGTTGAAGGTATTGAATATTTTATGGACAGACAATATACTATTAAAGAATCAGATGTTCAAAAGTTTAAAAACTATGCTAAAGAACAAGGTTGGTGTTATAAATCTTATAACAATCATCATAGTCTTAATACCGTAACAATAGGTGGTGAAGAGAAAAATGTTGACATGACTATTAAAGTAGCCACTAAAGATTATAACAGATACCCTTATATGGATACATTTAAAAGATATGATGTTAATAATGGTATTCTTCACAATGATGACGAACAAGAAGAACGATATGAAGGTCAATATATCTTAGAAGATACTGGTGGTGGATACTCTGAAATTGAAGGTGGTGTTTGGTCTGAATGGTATGATAGAAGAATTCCTGACGATGAAGCTGTTTGGTCTGATCCTCTTGGTGATCACTTAGTTGCTGATAGCGCAGTGCAGGTAGTAAGAGGTTATAGTAGAAGAAGAGGATGGTATCCAGATGATTATGATGATATATTCTTTGATGAAGATCATGATGAATACTTCCACGTTGATGATGGAGTTTATTCTGAAATCGAAGATAGAATGTTATGGGATGAAACTGCTGTTTTAGTTGTTGTAGAAATTTTTGAAGATGGTGATGTTCCTAGTACAGATGGTCAATATATGTATGAAAATGATAGAGATATTAAAGAAATAAATACTGATTGGTTATGGTATGATAAAATTTCTGATACTCATAGAGACTGGAGAGACTATAGTTACATTAGTCAAAAGTTATTAGTTGTTGATTATAAAGGCAATTACATTCCTAAGAAATTTGCTATTGAAGTTTATAAGATTGAACCAAGAGATAATGCAGTCGATATAACAGGAGTTGAGTATTTAACTAAAGTAGATTCTTTAGGATTAGGATATAATATTGTTGAGTCTGAAAAAAGATTAACTGATTGGTTTACTTATACTCAAGACATTGCTGAATATACAGATATTCTTTTAGAAAGGTTACCTAAGTTGATGAATAGATACAATGATGTTCTAAATAATAAAGGTCAATTACAATTTCAATTCAAAGGTGATGAAGAACAAGAATATAGAGATAAGGTTTCTATGAATAGAGCTCTTTGTCAAGATAGAATAGAACATTTAGAAGAAGGAACTTGGGACTAAATTCCTAGTTCCTTCCAATTAAAAGTTTAATCATCATATTCTCTGATGTTGATGAACGGTGATAACCATCAATTAATCTCAACTTATCTCCTTTAGACAAAGCAACACCTCTAATACCCGTATAATTCTTATCAGAATAATGGTCAAGACTTTTAGTATTTACTTTTCTATAATGTTCATCTGAACCAAAGATAATACTATCTCTTTCTACTTCAGTTATCTTATAACTAACTCCCTTTAATTCAGGTAGAATCTTACCATATTCTAGCATTAAAAGATACTCAATTCTTTCAGTTAAATCAATTATATCAAATGCTTTATCAAGTTGGTCTTCAACTTTTCTAGCAACAGAATCATCTAAGATAACATCGTCAATTTCTTGACCATAATATCCACCACAAACTTGAACTTCCCAATTTGTTGGTTCGTAAACTTTATTAATCCTTAAAATTCTATCAATAGTATAAATATCAATTTCTTTAGAAACTCCACCTAATATGTTATTAATAGTAGAGTTTCTTTTAGTAGCCAAAGTATTATCAAAATAGTTTGCGTGTATCTCATTCACCATATTTGGTATGTTTACCGAAACAACGTGAGCATCCTCTATAGTACCACAACGACAAATTCCTTCATCATCACATCCATGAGCACTACAATCTCTGTAATCACTATAATCATATTCTGTGTTATATCTGAAATTTGTTCCTACAATTTTCATCTTTTTTTAATCCTTACTTTATGACTTTTACCTGATATATTTTTATAGATATAAAAGTCGTTACTTTTTAATTTTTCAAAAACTTCAATTAAAGCAACCCCATCGATACCATAAAAGGTATGAGGTAGTACATTATCTTTTATATAGGGATTCCACCTATTCACTCTATCTATTATTGACTTACCATTTTTTATTGGTGTATCAAAATAAAAAAAGTGATCGTGTTTAAGAACATTTTGTTTTTCCTTTATCTGTTCATAAACTTTCTGAATGATATGTTGTTTAATAAAATTGCTCATACTGCTACTCCATTTAAAATTCCATTATGAAAATATCTAAAATCAGACAAGTCATAATCTTCTACATTTTTAAGATAACTATTAATAGATCCAATAATGTTGTATCTACCAGATGTGTTATCTGTGTGAGCATACCAACTAGGAAATTTCTTATTGTGATCTAAACAATAATTAATTAAATAATCAGCAGCTGTTTTACCTGTGTACTCTACACCATTTTTATAACAAGCCAAGTCATGGTCAAATGAAACCAAGTCAATATCATCAAAATGATTGTTGATAATATCAACAAATTCAAAATAATCTCGAGCAATAACCCACTTATCTTCTGAAGAATAAGCACTTCCTAATCCTTTACCAGATTTGTGTGCCATATCTGGAGTTCTGATATCATCTAAAAAAAGATTAATATTTTTCATATCTTATAATATTTGTTTTATTCTTATTAGTTCCATTTAACATCATTAATAAAGTGGTTTCCTTTATATTAATTGACTTACAAACATCTTTTAGTTTGTTGAAAGTTTCTCCAGTTGTGGTATTTTTATAAATGAAATTTGTATGTTTTGATGATTTTTTTATTTTTTTATAATTTTTGTTGATATCATAAGAATCTATAAAAGACCAATAAAATCCACCTGCCGAATTTAGAACATTTCTACAACAAGCTGAAATATTTTGTCTACTTATACTTGTACTTTCCTCAGCTTCTTTAATTGAATTAAATTTATTTAAAATGATACCATCTTCGGATATTTGAAGAACCTTCTTATATTGAGATTCTATTATTTTCAAATGTGCCTCTTTACTTCTTTTATTACCAATGTGTGATATTTTCAAATTTTCTATGTGTTCATCACTGAACTTCATTCCAAGATTAGTATCACATACTATTCTTTTATTATATCCATACTTAGTATCATTAGCCTTATAGAATTTTATATTAAACTCTTCCCTTTCTTTTATTAGGTTCTTATCAATAAATTTTAAATCTTCTAATATTTCAAATTTGAAATTTGAAATTCCATACTTATTAAATGATGATTGTAAATGTTTATTAAAATGTATATTTCCTATTAATAGTCTTTTATGTGTTGAAAATCTATTCATTATAGATATTGAACTACCTATATAAACTTTATTATTAATTAAATTTTCTATTTTATAAATTCCTATTATTTTTTTATACGGCATAATACTCTTTTTATTTTTATATATTAAAAAAGGGTGTTTCTGTCTAAAAATAAGTTCATGTTTTGTTTAGTTTAAGTAAATTCCGTGTTGTTCGCACCATAGGTCTAAATAAAGACCTTGTGAAAACCAAATTTCAAATTCATCACTTCCAAGTGAATCATTTAGTTTTTCAATTATAAAGTCAGCATATCTCTGAGATATGGATGTAATAATTTTTGTTTTAATCTCTGCAAGTCTTTTCATATTAATTCTATTAAAAGTGTTATTAAAAGTTATAGTTATTTAAAAATTCTTTTTCTATCTTTCTAAGATGCCTAATTCCAACCTCTGAAATCCTATCCAATACTATGTCAATATCAAGATTAGAATATACCCATTCGTCTAAATAATCCAAAAAGAAAGAAAATCTAACAGCATTAATTGGATTAACATTTTCTGATATGGATTCAATATCGAATTTACCTTTTAGTATATCCTCAGATATATCATTCATTTCATAATAAATAAAATTATCATTAAGTATTTTACTATACGATTTAAATTCTACCGCATCAACAATTATAAAAAAGTTATATCTATCGAAATCATCATCAAAATCAAAAAATGCTTCAGAATTAATATCTGATATTTTTTCTTTATCAATATCAGAAAGCTGGTCGTAATCATCTTCTAATTTGAAGGATGACTTAAAAAACTTTACATGATAGATCGAAGACATTTACTATATATTATTTATACAAATATACAAAAACTTTTGAACATTAATAGTATTATTTATATAAATTTATATGGAACAAAAGAAAATGCCTGATAGTTTTGTAGAAAATCGATTATCTAAAAGATATCCAACAGAAGTTGGTGCTCCAAAGTTTGAACCTGATAATATTTCACTTTTCAAAATTGAGAAAACAGCAAAAGTTAAAAAATACTATTCGTCAAAATTTGAAGAAATGACAAAAGAGTATGAAAATCTAATGTCTGAAATTCAAGTTAATGAAAGACTTTATATGGCTTCTCATAATTTCGAACCAATCTCCGGTGAAATTTATCATTTATATAAAAAGGAATCTGGTGAAGAATTCCTTTCTTTAATATCTCCAGACCAATGGAAGAGATTTGAGTTTATTGGCTCTTATAGATTTTTATCTGATGGAAGATGGGTTGGAATTTAACCTACCCATCCTTCTTTCAAACTTACCGTTTTATTGAAACTTTTACCGTCTTTATCTAAAATATAATAACCCATTCTCATCATTTGAACTGGTTCCTTTACATTCAAAACGTGTGGTTCAAAGATTGCCTTATCATTAATTATAAGTGAATCTGGGTTGATATAATTGATAAAATCATCTTCATTTTTATCTGGTGACTCATCACTAAATAATTTATCATATTCATTTACATTCATTCTAACTCCGTGTTCAACAGATACCCAATGAATAGTTCCTTTAATCTTTCTTTCAAAAGTCATACCTGATCTTGTTAAAGGATCATAAGTACATCTAATTTCAATAACTTCCCCACTATCATTCTTGATAACTTCATTCGCTTTAATAACATAAGCACCTTTCAATCTTACTTCACCACCCAACTTTAATCTGTGGAATTTGTTATTAGCTTCTTCTCTGAAATCTTCTGATTCAATAAATAATTCACCACTAAAAGGAATCATTCTAGTACCGACACTTTCATCACCAGGATTGTTTTCAACTTCAACCATTTCAGTTCCATTATCCCAATTAGTAATAACTAACTTAACAGGATTCATTACACCCATCAATCTATTAGCAACTACATTCAAATCAGTTCTCAAACATTCTTCTAAAAGCAAGTAAGAAACAACTGACTCTTTTCTGGTAACAGAAATTCTATCACAAAAATCTTTAATAGCATTTGGTGTGAAACCTCTTCTTCTTAAACCAGAAATAGTTGGCATTCTTGGATCATCCCATCCAGTAACATAACCTTCTTCAACTAATCTTTTTAATTTTCTCTTTGACATAACCGTATAGTCAATGTTCAAACGAGCAAACTCAGTTTCTTCTGGTAAAGGATTCTCTAAATCACAATTTTCTAACACCCACATATATAAAGGTCTATGAACTTCAAATTCTAAAGTACATAAAGAATCAGTAATACCTTCTTTATAATCAGAAAGTGGATGAGCAAAGTCATACATTGGATAAATCTTCCAAGTGTCACCAGTTCTGTGATGTGACTTAGATATGATTCTATAAATAACTGGATCTCTTAAAATCATATTTGAGGAAGTCATATCAATATTAGCTCTCAAGATTTTAGAACCTTCAACAAATTCACCTAATCTCATTCTATTAAATAAGTCTAAGTTTTCTTCTATACTTCTAGATTTATAAGGTGAGTCTTTACCAACTGAAGTAGGAGTTCCTTTTAAGTTAGCAATTTCTTCAGAGGTTGAATCATCAACATAAGCTAATCCTTTCTTAATTAAAGTAACAGCACATTCATAAAGAAAATCAAAATAATCAGATGTGTATCTGATTTCACTTGGCGTATAACCAAGCCACTTGATATCTTCAATCATTGAATCTACAAACTCTTTTCTTTCAGTTGTTGGATTTGTATCATCAAACCTTAACACACATGGAGCATTATACTTTTCTGCTAATCCAAAATTTAATATAATGGATTTAGCGTGACCTAAGTGAAGACCACCGACAACTCTACCATCGTTTAGTATAGCCCCATTTGGTTCTGGTGGAAAACGAAGTTTTAACTTATCAAGATTTCCTTTTTCTAATATTTTTTCTTCTATGAAATTCATAATTTTTATATTTTTATATGTTGTTTAGTTGTCTCGCCAGGATTCGAACCTGGACTCTTTCCGTTCAAAGCGGCTTGTGTTGCCCTTACACCACGAGACATTGTTTGTTGCTCCACTTGGACTCGAA
>Ga0114974_10000080_pt1 | contig 74666 bp, 99 predicted proteins | sample S_130206_EF_Meta_FD_87318 | JGI IMG/M metagenome (GOLD analysis project Ga0114974, IMG submission 87318) | Freshwater microbial communities from Lake Simoncouche, Canada to study carbon cycling - S_130206_EF_MetaG | ecosystem: Environmental > Aquatic > Freshwater > Lake | place: Lake...
ATTTATTGGTATAGTATTATAAACCAAATCCCAATTTGCACTGTTGGAGCTTACTGTGCTGTAAGTTGCATCCCAATTAGCACTGTTGATATTAACTGTGTTGTAAGTTTCATTGTTAGTTCCAGATTGGTTGTAAACGGAATCCCAATTAGAACTTAGCAAATATACTGTATTAAAAACTGAATCCCAATTAGGACTACTTGATATTGTAGCATAAGCAGTATCCCAGTTAGCACTGTATGTACTAACTGTATTATATGTTGAATCCCAAGTTTGGGTTCTGACAACAGCATCACTTATACAAGTCCAAATTGCAGAATTACTACTTACTGTATTATACAAAGAATCTAATCCACTTAAAATAGCTGAAATAGTTGGTGAATATAAATTTCCCGTTATATATACATCTTTTGATGCTCGAATATCTTCTTCTGCATAAAAGTCTACATAACTATATACAGAATCAGTTAATATCATGTATACTGGTACTGGATTTACTCCAAAAAATGTTGCAATAATATTGGATTCTCCTGTATAATCATTAATTACTTGTAATGGTTGCGTGATTCCGTCTGCACTAGATATTAAAATAGTTCCAGTGTTTATAGATTTTGAATATAAAGAAATATTATTATTAATTGAAGAAATAATTCCGCTTGTGAAGCTAATATCATTAATACTTGCATTACCACTTATTAATACATCTCCTCCTATTGTAGCATTTCCTGCTATTATAGAACTTCCAGATACATTTAAACTTTCATATGTAACTTCCTTACCATAAAGGTTACCACCAACTGATAAATCGTTAGATATTGTAAATATTGGAGTTTTAGCATAAATTCCATTTCTAAAATCCATAGTCATGGTACGTTCTCCGTATCCAGTTAGGGCACCATCACTAATAATTGTTTCTGTAGAATCTCCAGAAATGAAATTTGTATATGTTGTCCCTCTTGCGTAGAAATCTTCGCAATACATATTTCCTGCTAAATCAGCAGAATAAAATTGTATAGTTCCGTTCGTACTTAAACTACCATTTATTACAAAATCTCCCTGAAATGGTTCTTCGTGTGAGGCAATAGGATCAATTGCGCTATCTGGATAATCAGCACTCGGAAGCGTGTGATGATTTTTTCTATGTAACTTATCGTGGAATCGTGCATTTCCTGCCATGTAAATTATTTATTCTACCTTAAATAATTACGATGGAAGATTCCTCTTGTAATTTTTGTATAAATGATAAATTTAACCCAAACTATGATATTACATGGTCATTTCAATATAGTATAACGGGTGCGAATTTTTCTTCGGGCGGATTTTCTACATTTTTATTTAATAATTCTGTATTATCTGGTGGTGGTAGATACTCTGGGTTGGGTTATGATAGATTTCAAACCGATAAAGGTGTGTATGGAGGTCAACTAGGCATATTATTTTATGGAGATAATACAATTCAAATTAAAAAAGGAACAAATTTCTTAACATTATCTTCACTTCAACTATTTGATTCTCTTTTTCCTTTAATAAAACCTGAAGAGATTTTTAAAACTATAAGATTTAATTTAACAAATCTGGGACAAATACTTAATATTGATCTTAAAAACGAAGAAACTAATACATATTACACAGTAGCTTCGATAGAAGTTAATTTAGATATTTCAGACAATGATTTATTTAGAATTGGATTTTCTTATGCATCCCCTATCAATTCTGGGGACAAAAAAATACAATTTAAGATAAAAGACATACACATACAGGGAAATCAAAATACTCCTACTACAATTTATAGACCAAAACCTTTCTCTATAGAAAGTTATTACTTATTACAATCCCCAGCAAGCGGAAAAATTGTAATAGGAAACCCTTCTCCTTTATCTTCTGGGTATCTATTACATAAATAAGTATATGGCAGATTTGTTTATTAATAAACTTGATGAATCAATAACAGTAAAATCTAGCGATTTTACTGCATTTGACGTAGCTGATAGTAATACTGGTAGATATTATACCAAAAAAGTATCTTTTAGTACTCTAAGTAACAGAGTAAGTACAGATGTTGTTAATAATTTACAAACAAAATTAAATTTATTACAAAATAATATAAACAATGTTGCTGCTACTATAAGTACAAAATTAGATAAAAGAGGTTTAACTTTTAATATAAACGAAAAAGTTACGGGAATTTTAGTTCTTAATTCTGGACTTTCTGCTTTAGGTACATCTGATTTTGGAGGAGAAATAAATGTACATAATAATAAAATTACGACATTAGCAGATCCTACAAATAATTACGATGCAGCACATAAAAAATATGTAGATGATAAAGTTTCTACAATACCATCAGTAAATCCAGATGTTTTTATATTAAAAACTGGTGATGTAATGACTAGTGGATTTCTAAAACTAGCAAATGATCCAGTAGATCCGATGGAAGCAGCAACAAAAAGATATATTGATAATAAAGCTGCATCATTTTCAAATTATCTTCCAATAAATGGTGGAACAATGCTCGGAAGCATTAACCTCAATAATAATAAAATAACAAATGTAAAAGATATTGATGGTTCCTCCGCTGATGGAGATGCAGTAAATTACAAATATGTAAGAGCAATCAATCCCGCCGCGAAGTTCTTTCCCTTATCTGGAGGATTGATGAATGTTGGTTACATTAATCTAAACGGAAATAGAATTTATAATGTACCAGATGTATCCCCATCTACCACTGATACTGATGTAGTTAATAAAAAATATGTAGATTCTAGAATAGCTCCACCAGCTAATAGTCTACCTTTAGCTGGTGGAACGATGTCTGGAGTTATTAACGTAAACAACAACAAGATAACTAATGTTCCCGACGTTTCTCCCTCATCTTCTGATGGTGATGCAGTTAATAAAAAGTATGTAGATTCTAAGTCGTCAGCAACTCCTACTGGAGTCCTGTTATTAGCTGGTGGAACGATGTCTGGAGTTATTAACGTAAACAACAACAAGATAACTAATGTTCCCGACGTTTCACCTTCTTCTTCTGATGGTGACGCAGTTAATAAAAAGTATGTAGATTCTAAAGGAGCTTCTCCATCTACATATATTCCTTTGTCTGGAGGAGCCTTAACTGGACCTTTAGTTTTAAAAAGTTTTTCTGAAAAGATAGGATCTTCTTCATCTTCTGGATCTCCATCAATATTTAATTTTGATCTTAATACTGGAAATACATTTACAATAACTGTACCTACTACTATTGCAAGATTTACTACAAGTAATTCTCCTTCAGATTCTTTCAGTATTACTTTAGTGATTACACAAAATAGTGCAGCTCCTTATAATGTAACTGCATGGACTATTGATGGAACTGTAATAAAATGGGCTGGTGGAATAGCACCACAATTAACCCAGACAGTAAATAAAATTGATATTTTTGCTCTTACTAAAATAGGAGCAAATTGGTTTGGTTTTGTTGGAGGTCAAAACTTTTAATTTATGCCATTAGGAATTGCTTTAAATGCTATTAGATCCCTTAAGAGTTCCTTACAAGGATTCGTTTCTATTTTGGGAGGATATCTTGGATATTCTGATCTTCCTTTAAGAACGGGAGGATTATTGATTTCATCAAATTATGATATAGATTCTAATAATAATATATACTTCTCGCCAGATGATGGAAAAATTTATAAAATATTTTCAGATACAAAAGAAATTATACCATATTTTAATGTTGGTTCTGTTGTAAAAATAATAATAAAAAATGACGATTTATTTTTTTTGGGGAACAATGTATCCAGTTATAGTATAAAAAAAATATCAAACGGAATATTAAGTACTATAGGAACAATAGCGAGTAGTAGAACAATAGTTGTTAGTGATTTTGTGATAGATTCTACGGGAAATTTTTTCGTAACTTTTTATGAAAATAGTCTTGGAAATCTTGGACAAACAGACACACACTGTGTGTATAAAGTATATGGAGATAAAAGTAAATTACCAGAAATTTTTATAGGTGGTAATGTAGGTTTCAACGATTATAATCCTATTACATCTCCTATATATAGTGGAAGTGACTATACTAGATTTACTAACCCAACCAAAATTCAAATAGATTCATCTGATAATTTATATGTATATGATAGTGGAAACGGATATATAAAAAAAATAACTCCAAATAAAATTTTAACAAGACATCTTCAATTAAGGGCAGAGTCTATAATAGGATATACTATAGATTCTAATGATTATTTATATGTTATAAATCGTAATGCATCATATGAAAATTTTCTAACAATAGACACAAAAACTCCCGCTAGATCTAATACTCTATTTAATAGATCATACAATAAAACTAATTCTAGTAGTAATATAAATCCCATATATTCTGATAGTACGCCTTTAAAATCTCGTGGATTTGTTCAATCTTTTAATATTTTAAAAGACGGTAACGCATATTTTACCGAAGATATAGGAGTATCTACTTACCAAAAATGTTTAGTAAAATTTAATTTTAATGATTATATTACTAATAATATATTTAATAGCGAAAAAATATTTTTTAATCCTGTAAATTCACCGTCAAATACTAAAAAATATGCAACTGGATTATCAACTGGATTAGTAAAAGGATTATGTTTTAATTCTAATAATGATTTATTTTTTTCAGACGAAAGTACGCATACGATAAGAAAAATTTCATCTGATAATTCTAAAGTTATTCCTATAGGTGGATTTGTTGGATTATCTGGATTAAATGATGGTATTATTGGAAAAAGAGGATTTATAGAATCTAATTCTTATAATACAATATTTTGGAATAATAATTCTTTATTAGTATCTAGTAGAGGTACATCCGCAGGTCTTACTCCTATAGGAATAAAAAGCATTTCATTTACAAACAATACTATTAATACAATATATAAAACTATTCCTGCTCCCACATGTATAGTTAAAGATACCTCTGGAAATTTATTTATTTTAACTATTTCATCAGGTATATTTAAAGTAGATACTTTAGGAAATATAACCACATTTTCTAATGTGGTAGGACATAGAATGGTTATAGATAGTTCTAATAATTTATTTGTATATAATTACCTTGGAGGGACTATAGTATTTGAAATATATAAAATATCTTCTGCTGGAGTGTCTACTACATTTAAAACTAGAACACAAATTACAAGTCTAATGATGCAGGGTGTACAAGGTATGTGTATAGATTCTGTAAATAACATTTATATGTCTGATGGTAGTACAGTTTTAAAACTTACTTCTTCTGGTGTTGATAGCATTATTTATGGCCCTGTAGGGCTTGCTAATGGAAGAGGTATGTGTATAGATCCTTCTGATAATATATACGTATGTGATTATAATAGTAAATGTATAGTTAAAATACTGCCAAATAAAACTGGTAGTATTTATGCTGGTAGTCCTGATTGGCAAAATCCTTCGGAATTAGCATACGATCCTAATGCTAATGAAATTTATATATTAGGTACTAATGAAATCAGAAAAGTAACTTTAAATACTAAAACGGTAACTAAACTTTATAGTGATCTAGGAAGATTACCTTACCAGATATATAATACAACTGACGGATTGCTTAATACTTCTGTATATAATACTCCAAGAGGGCTTTGTATAGATTCTACTGGAAATACTTATGTATGTGATTATGGTAATAATAAAATAAGAAAGATAACTCCACAAGGAGTAACATCTACTGTTGCATCTATTTCTTATCCAATTGCAATAACAATTGATTCATCAAGAAATTTATTTGTGACTAGATCAAATCGTACATATTCTGGAGTAAAAACTAATATATTTGCTGTTATATATAAAGTAGTTCCATCTACTGGAGTGGTTAGTGTTTTTGCTGGCATCGAAGGCGGTTATATATCTCCTGATAATCCACCTATAGATGGTACTGGTATTGGCGCTAAATTTTCAGACCCTTCTTGTATATGTATAGATTATAATGATAATCTATATGTAGGAGATGAATACTCTATAAGAAAAATTACTCCCGCTGGAGTTGTTACTAGATTAGCGGGCGATATGATAAATCAAGGGGATGTTGATGGAATACCATCAAAGCTTGGTAATATCACTGGATTAGTTTATCACCCATCTGATAAACTATACTTTATAGATAAAACATACGGAAAAATTAAAGTTATAGACTTAAGTACAAATGCTGTAGCTACTTTAGCTGGTAGTATTAATTACACAACTACAGAAGGAAAAGGAAAAGTTGCTTATTTATCAGCTCCATTAGCAATAGCTCTTAATACACAAAACGAACTTATAATTACTACTTCTGATTATAGATTTGTAAAATACTCAATTTAAATATTCTTCCACCTTAAAATCATGATTCATACTATGGAATCTTTGCTTAATATATTTCTGAAAAGCTAAAGGCTTTATCCACGAATCAGTCTTTTCTAAATCAACTTTAGATTTTTTTGCTTGAATATTAACGTGTTGTAATGCTTCCACCAAGCATAGCCATCTAGAGTATGTATCTACTGACATTATATGTTCTTGGTTCGATTTAGTTGTAACTGATACGCTTTTTATCATAAGAAATTTTTGCTTATAAAGCTAACCATCAATGCACTCATTTCATTAGAAGAAATATTAATATTATTGATTAATAGATTATCTAATGCTAGAAAAATTATATCAATATTTTTTCTTATTAAGATATTTTTACTATTATCTTCTCTAAATTTATTTGTATAAAAATCTCTTACAATTGATAAGAAAGATCTTAATACCTCATTACCAGAAGTACTGTTATATCTAGATAAAGATGCTATATCATAAGGCTTTAACAAAGTTTTATCTTTTGTTATAACAAAAACTTTTAAATCATTTTTTAATGATTCTAAATCCATTTCATTTTTAAGAGGATCTGTTAAGCTAGATGAAACTAGTCTAGCATTTTTTAATTCTTCCGAAAGAAAGTCATCCATACTATTTTAAATCTTGTATCTTATTATAAGCTTCTACGAAAGCGGCATCAGCCTTTTCTAAATCAATTGTTTCTGTTTGTAAAAACGCTCTGGCACTAATATCTACACTGAAATCCTTTTTACATTCTATACAATTGAATGTATTTAGACCGTTCAATTCTAAAGGTAGAAGCATCTTTTTTTCCATATAACAAGGACAAGCTATCTCCATTCCTTGTTTAGAATATTCTTTTATTCTTTCGTTTTTAATTCGTTCAGCTAAAAGAAACAATATGGCTTTATATATATTATAAGCAATGAATTGAACAACAGAAAAAATGAAAAAATATTTCGCAAAAGAAATATAATCAGTACAAAATATTAGAGAAAATAGAGTACTTAATAATACTAGTTGCAGAATTGATCTTAATAAAACTTTCATGATACATCATAGTGTATCATAACAAGATTTACTTATCAACTGAAAATAAACTTAAAAAATCAGGAACCTGTAATAATTTACTATTTATATTATCAAGTACATTAACTGTTTTATCTAATGCTACCTTCTGGGATTCTTTAACTGATGGATTTTCTTTGCAAGACTCGAATCCTCCTCTAAGAATTACTAATTTTTCAAAAATATCAAATAATTGCTGCTTATATCTGGCTATTTCGTGTGGAAGATTAAAATTTGTGTTCTGATCTCCAAAAGATTGTTTAAGTGGTATAGCCATTTGAACAAATGGATCGTCTTTTGCTCCTCCCCCGACCCCAGAAACATTTCTCTGAGCGTCCAACATCGTATTTTGTTCTCTTAAATTTTTTCTTTTCACTACAATTATTTACTCTAATTAGATAAATAATCACATGAGTAATCTATTTAAGAAAGCATTCGTTCATGTTTTACGCGAGGCACCAGTAGAAGTTTCAGATGCTGCTGCAATGGAACAAACCTTGGACCAAGGAACTGATCCAAATGATTTTAATACAGACGCTAATGCCGCAGCCGATCATATGATGGCTACTACGAAGATACAAAATCAAATGGTAGGCTCCCTCCAGCAATGGATCGGAGAACTAGAAAGAATAGCAGATTTTTTAAATGGAACTGGAAACAATTCAGTTCAATCACAATTAAAAAATTGTGTTCCCGATACATTATTCGATAAGATTCGTGTAGCAGAAACCAAGAAGATTGCTCGTGTTTCTATGGAAATTACATCCTTAAACGAAATGTTAAAAGGATATTTAGCAAGCAGCTTTGACAGCAAATATAGGGGTGTGTAGTTATATTTCGCGTCTTTCCTAATTTATTTATACTTTGCATCTTCTTTTTTAGAGATCGAAGTATAAATAAATTATATGGACAATATAACTATAATTTATAATTCAAAACATCTAAATCTAAAAAATAAAGAACATATTATTATATCAAAATATAATAATGGACATGGAATTAAAACATTAGCAATTGAATTTTCGGTATCTCAAAATGCTATAAAAAATTTTTTACTTAAAAATGAAATTCCTATAAGGAATCCAAAAGAAGCTAGAAATACTAATATCTATAATGAAGGATATGGGAGAAATAAGGCAAAAATAAAAGATCAATCTATAATAAATTCTATTATAGAACAGTATAAAAACGGCGGAAGTTGTGTAGAAATGGGATCAAAATATAATGTAAGCCATAGAACTATTTTGAATATTCTTAGAAAGAATAACATAAAAATTAGATCTAATACTGAGGCACAAAATCATTCCTATACAAAACAAAGAGTTGTTGATGGTAATATCAAAAAATTCGGAGTCTCAAATGCTATGCAACATCCAGAGGTATTTGAAAGATCTAATTTAAATAGATATAAATATAAAACTTGCATTATAAATGAAGTTATATTTGATAGATTGCAAGGGTTTGAAGAACAAGGAATTAGATATTTATTAGAAAAATATACAAACATTACAATACATGACATCAAAGCTGGTAGATGCCAAGATCTACCCAGAATAAAATATCATTATGATGTAGACAGAATATATTTTCCTGACATTTATATCCCAAAAATAAATCTTTTAGTAGAAATTAAATGCGAATATACATTTAAAGATAATATTAAAATGAATTTGGCTAAACAAAAATCTTCTCTCGAATCTGGATATAATCATCTTATTATAATTTTTTCAAACGATGGAAAAACACATTTGTATAACGTATAATACTATTTCGTATACTTTTTAATAAAATCTGGTGATATATGGTCGTCTTTTACAGCGATCATAATATCATTGAAATCTTTAAACTTAAACATTTCAGTAGGCCAAAGAAAGACTTTCTCTTTTATTTTAAGCAGCTTTTTACTTTTGTTTAAAGCTGCTTTATCTTTCCATTGTGAATCTAATACCCAGATTCTTTTATGAAAAGGGAACTTATTAATTTGTTCCTGTTGCCTAACAGTAAAAAGTTGGTATGAATTCTCTTGAATACCTCCGATAGCTACTCCATTTTTTACGAAACAAGAATTAAAAGGTCCTTCGAAGATGAAAATAGTATCATAGTTATGATCTATTTTATCAATATTAAAAATAGTTTTATCACTATTTACTTTTGACAAATATCGAGGCTTAGTAAGCTCATCAACCTCTAAAATAGTTCTGGATTGATAATGAACTATCTTACCATTTTCATCATAAAATGGTATAACTATTCTATTTTTATGAACCTTATCGTTCAAAGATATATAAAAACTATTTGGCCTATTAATAGCAGATAATAACCTTCTTCTGTTTAAGAAAGATAAAGCCTTTTGTACTATTGTATTATTACTATAATACTTTAATTGGTTCTGATCCGTAAGATTTATACAATCTTTAGGTAGAGTATCTGCTATATATTTTGGCTTATTATCTTCCTCTACAAAAGAAAAATCTGTAGAATATCCAGAAACTTCTTCCAAAATTTCTTGGATAGATATACTACAGATCTCAGATACCCACTTCATTGTGGATTTGCTATATCCACAATTATGACAAAATACTAAACTTTTTTCTGGTATAAAATAGAATCTCTTCTTCCTAAGCCAACTATTTCCTTCTCTGCACATTGGGCAAGACCCCTGATAAGTATTATTATACTTATTCTTAAATGGGCCTCCAACAAACTGGTAAAATTTATTTACCACATAGTCTTCTGGAAGGGATTTCACTCCACTAAACTAGCAAACTACAAAGAAAAATCAAGACTTATTTACAGAGATGAGTGATGTCTTCCTTGGTCACAGCATCTAAAATCTTTACAATACCTCTACGAATAAAAGCTCCAGAAGACGGATCATTCCAGTGAGCTTCTACATAAATTTTATCCCCATACTGACGCTCTTTAATCATGGGTGTAGAAGACTGTCCACTGATAGGTGATGTAATTTTAATTGGTCGAACGATATCCATATAATTTATTTATCTATTTTTTATTAAAATCAAATTGTTTTTCTAAAAGAGTTAAAACATCACTATCTATTGCTTCTACTTCTTCCAAGATTTTATGCTTAATTCCTATATCAAATTTATCTTTCGGGACTGTTCTATTTTGATTTTTTGGTATTGATATAAAATTATAATTATCATCAAATTCCTCAATAAACACAAACATCTCACCTACATATGTGCCCGTACCAACAGCATAAATATAACCCTTCTTAGGTTTCATTAAAATCCGTTAGGGTTATTTATTGTTGTAAACAGCCTAGCTAATGCAGTGTATAAAGCATCAGCATCCAATTGCGACTTTGCATGAGTAATCGTAACTGGTTCATTTTTTATATTATATCCAATTAATATAAAAGATCTTAAGAACTCTTCCATAGTTGAAACCATTGCATCAATCTCCATATTAGATTGTTTTCTTATTTCAGACAAATTATCCATTAACGCTTCTTTCAACAATTTTTTAATTTGAGCAGAAGTATAATCTTCGTTGCTTAAACTTTTCGTAACTTTCTTCTTTCTCGGTTTTGGTGATTCGTCGCTACAATCCATATTATCTTCCTTTATAAAATTCACTATTTTCATTAATAGTTTGTATTTGCTTATCAACTAATAATTGAACTATAACTTCTATAGATTCGGTACTTATAGAAAAATGTTTTGGAAACAAATTACCGCCATCATTAAATTCAAACATTATTTCATTATTAAAATTTTTATTGCTATAACAAGTGACAAAAATAGAAGCACCACTAGGATCTACTAAAATGGTCCATCTCCTAGAATCGTGTAGTCCATAATTTTGGAATACACGAAGAACTCCGAATTTATTATCTCGCAAACGCTTGATAAAATACCCTGGAGTTCTTATTTTATTCTGTTGTCTTTTGTTTAAAACCATATCAAGAAATATGTGCAGTAGTAATGTATTTCAATTTATAGTTATCTTGTTCTATGCCAAATTCAATAATTCCTTTAGAATTAATTTTTATTAAGGCTTCGCCGTTTTTTGAGAATGAAATACTTCTAAACAAATTTAGATCAAAACATAACGGAGTATCAAGCTCATCTCCAACAAAACTATCAGAAATAACTAAACCAAAACTATCAACATTATTTTTCGTTTTATCTGTTAATTCTGCAAAGACATGATTTTCTTTCGTACTTATATAAACTTTTTCTGTAGAAAGAAAAGTACTACTTTTAAGTAATTCTAAATAAGAATTATAAGAAAACTTAAATTGTGTATCAAATTCTAAAGAATTAATCTTTTCTATAGTATAATTAGGTCCTCTAACGATATTATCATCGATCAAATGAAATTTAAAACGATTTACGTGAGAAGTAAATTCGATATTATTATGATTAATCTTTAATTCTACATTCTCTTCTTGCGGAATACATTCAAATGCTTTAATAAACTTTTTAATATCAGCAAAACTTAAACTCCTCTTTTCTCCATCATAAGAAACAGAATCGGTGTATGCAAAAAGTATAAAGTTTCCTTCTGCTGTTCTATTTAAATTATAAATACTCTCCTTATCTAGGGTAAGAGAACATAATTCATTTACCTTAGAAATTGGGGTTAGAAAATTCTGAATAAAATTCTTCTTATTTCGAATCTTTAATGTCGTCATGTTCTAACAACGATAGCACCTTCTGTATGGAAGAGTCAAGCCTTTTTAGGCGTTTCTCCAAGTCGTCCAATCTTTTATCAATACTAATAGCTGTGACACTATTATCAAAACAAAATTCTAATTGATTAGGATCTTTTTCTGGTTCTACTATTGTTTGTGATACTGCTTGTACTATTGTTTGTGATACTATCGGATTTCCAATCACTGTATGTTGTAGGGGCCTTGCTTGTGGATTAAGGCCAGAAGCTTGTTTAACTTCTTGAAACACCCTTTCTGCTGTTCTATGAAACTCCTCCTTTTTAGGAGCTAGAAAAGGGTTTGCACTTACTAAATGACTATCATACCTAGATATTTCTTGGTATGTCTGTCCTAAAAATCCAGCGAGAGTCTGCTGAAGTTCAATAGGATCTATGTTTTGTTCGTATGTACCATTCAAAGGATCTATCATATTAATATATATGAAAAAGCCTCAAGTTTTCTATACTTGAGGCTTTTTTTGTCGAATTTAAATAAGGTTAATTATCGAAACCTTTCAAAATGTTTTGAACTTCTTCATCAGAAATTTCATCTACTTGTTGAACGGAATTATTAGTAGATGCTGGAGCAGTATAAACACTCTCTTGTTTTACTGAAGCTTGTGTAGAAGCTTCAGACAAACCAGACAGATTGTTACAAACAAAGTGCTTATTCCACAGATCGATAATTTCTTCTTCACTCTTAAGTTGATTCACAGAAGTTAAATCATGAATAGAATTATAAATCTCCTCTACCCTAGAGGTAGAAAGATTCAAATCATTAGGAGAAGTAAACCTGCTGCTATCGTAAGTAATATAATCTCCTTGCTTCTCAACCCTCAACTTTAGATTGACTCCAGTTGCACCAAGATCAAACACCCGTGCTCCGAACTCATCAGAATCATCCCCATTGATTGCAGAATCAATCATCTTATGAAGCTTCCGACCAAAGCGGAAGATCTTAGTAGAACCGTTGTTTTCTGGATTGACTGGATCATCAACAACATAAACATTAACGAACCACTGCTCAGACCACTTGACTGCTTCAACCTTCTTCTTATCTTCTTCAGAACCACTCTTCTTGATCCTCCAAGTAGCAATACTAATTGGATCTGGCTTGCCAATAGTCTGGAGACTTAGTGTAGAAACATACTCTCCAGAGCAAAAGCTTTCCCAACCGTGCTGGTAGTAGTGGTAAAAGGTGTTTGCTGGATCTTTGATGTTTGGAAGCAAACGAAGAACGTATGTATTCCCAGCCTTGAAACGAAGAATTTCCTTATATAGAGGACTACCCGATGAACTCTTTTCTGACTTTGCCAGAGCTTCTTTAATTGACGCGAACATTGATGAATTATACATAATTATTTTTAATTTGGATTTAGTTTGGGTTACCTTTCAGTAACGCTAGGAATCTTAGCAGAAGATTGGGCTCTGTCAAGGGCCTTTCTCGATTCTATGAAAATTTTGTACACCTTTATAGCTTTTTGACTAGTGTAGAATTTTAGATCGAAATTTTCTCCAGCAGCATACACAGAGTAAGGAGCCTTGAAAAAATCCGAAGGCGAAACATCTTTATTGTTTATAAAGAATAAAGCTAACTTTTTAATGGAAAGAGCAACCGTATCACTTATTTTCTGGAAGTGCTTTCTTCTTTTGTAAGGAAGATTTTTTGATTCTCTTGACTCTCTTAGATAGTCGTTGTAGAGGTTCTTTTCGAAATCCGTAAACATCTTTTTTAATTTTTGTTCCTTGTGTAGAATTTAGATATTTTGATATATATTTGCTTTTTGAAATCGTAGAATCATAGTCTATGAAAAATTTAAATAGATCAAAATCATTATCTATTGTTAGCATGTACTTCAAAAGAGACTTATAGGCTTCGTTTTTAAGAACTAACAAGAAAATATTCGGAAGATTAAATTTTTTTGCATTAATTATGCAAATCAAGCTGCAAAAACATAAAAAATTATGATTTGTTTCGTTTCTTTCTGCATTAAAATCCATGTTAATATAGATTTATATGCATATAAATAAAAATCTACTCTTTGTATTCCTTTAAAAACGATTTGTTGCTTTTAGCCCATGCTTTATCGTGGATGGATAAAAGCCCAGGGGAACTATGAATTACGTGGATTGGATACACACCTATCTTAAGTTTAGCTCTATTTGCATCAATTGAACTAGCCAAATCATAATGATGAAATTTATAATTTTCATTAAATTTCCAATCCGTTTTCTTAACAGAATCGAGATGTAATGCCATAAACAACCCATCTATAATAGCAACTCTAGATGGTGTAGGCCCGAATGCCGTAGTCATAGTCTGGTTAGAATTTCCCGCTGGATGTGCTACTTCACCTCTCTGTTGGTTTATATCAGTCATTACATGCCATAATGCTGGATTTGTAAGACGTGGATTCAATCCACCAGCAAGGCCAACAATATTGTAACCTAACTTATAAGCCATCTGTAGCTTTTCGTATAGCTTTAAATCATCAATATAAACATCATCGTGTACACAAACGATGAATTCTGCTCCAGAGTCTTTATATTCTTGGAACTTTTTATTATAAACTGTAGGCATTCCCTCTGTATTCTCCCAGACGATATCTAATTTATAATTAGGAGTATTTAAACCATCTTTCCAAGAACGAAATAATGGTAGTGTATGAGCTTCTTCTTGAAGCTTTCTAGTACATGAAACAATAATAACTTTTGGAGTCATGTTCATTATTATAACAAAAATTTAAAAGAAATCAATAAATAATTAACATGAGTATACTAAAGAGACCAGGTTGGGCTAATCACGAAATTATTAATGAAGGTCGTCTTCATAATGATAAACTTAAAGATAAGATTGGTAAAATGTTTGATCGTTTATCTTTAGGATATTCTCCAAACCATGTTATAGATAAAATTGCTAATATCATTAGAATTGAAAAGGGAGATAAATTTGATTATACTAAAGTAACAAATGATGATATTATCAATATTGCAAACTCTGATTTTGTAACAAGAGGGAAATTTACACCTTCTTTAAGACCTTCTTTTGCTGCTGAATATCAGAATACAAATAATATTTCAGAAGTAGAAACTCCATCTGTAGAACCCGTATCTTTAGATTTTTCTGCTCCCGCATCTACTGAAACATCTTCCTTACCAATAGGAGGATTACCTTCAGAAGATTCAGAAGAATACGGTTCAGAAGAATACGGTTCAGAAGATTCGGAAGAATATGATAGTTCAGAAGATTCTGAAGACAAAGAAGAGAAAGCAGAAGATGCGGAAGAAGTAAAAACTTGTAAATGTCATAAAGACGACGCAGTTTTTAATCCAGAAATAGCAAAGAAATCGTTTGATAAAACAGCAAATCCAAAACCTTTAAATCCAAAAACTTCTGGAACTCATAGAGAATCTGTTAGGCTTTCCACAAAAGCCGTAAATCAATTACTCAAAGAAGATTATATAAAACAAAGACAACACCTATCTCGTATCGAAGAAAGATACGGAAGAAGGTAAAAAAAGGCCCCCTTTCGGGGGCCTTTTTTGCTATCCGTGTAGGAGTACGTTTCCTTTATAATTTTCTTGTAAGGTTAGACTTTTTGCTATTTCAAGAATAGAATTTACAGACAGAGACTGCCAATTCATAATTCTTGTATCAGCATCGCCTACTTTAACTACTAAAATATTTCCTTCAGAATGTACTGTTACTGGCTTTTTTGATGTAGCCAACTCTGTAAAAATTGCATTAGAAATTTGATTTAGATTATTCATTAGTTTCACCTCCTTCTTCACTTACTTCTGCTTCCATCTGTTTAATTTCTGTTTCTTGTTCAGAAGAATAAGCCCAATTAACATCAACTTTTTTCTGCATCAGAGGAATAATACGATTTTCCCAGAAATCTGCATTATCTGCAAAAGTTTTGGCGTATCCCAGCTTTTCACCATCAATAGAATATGTAGCACCAGCTTGTTGAATCACGCCTAGTTCTACTGCTAAATCTAGAAGACCATGATATTTATCAGCACCATTAGAGAAGGAAATAAACATTTCTCCTTCCAAGTATTGTTTAATAAAACGATTCTTAGCTGTCAAAGCTCGAATAATAATCCCAACATAGTTTCTCTGTCCAGCAGCCAGTTCTTCCGAACTAGATTTGATCGCATCTGCTTTAACTGGCTTACGCATCAATTGTACTGATACAGAAGGTAGATACACACACTTCTTACCCCCTGGCATATTCTTAACCAAAGTAGGATGTAAGTCTCCTGGGTTATCATACAAATGATTTGTTACAATAATAGGTGTTTTAGTTAAACCAGCCAATTGTGTACAAGTAGTCAACAAAGATCCAATCGCTCTAGCCCTAGTACCCATATCCATGCTCGTAGAATCCTTTTCCATACGAGTGGTCTCCATCGCACTTTGTAGATTTCCTAAAGAATCAATAGCAATAATAAACTTTCCTTCCAACCCCTTTTCCTTAACTACATTCAAAAATTTAAAAATATCATTGCGACATTTTTCAATATTAAATGTTGGTATATATTTTACCTTAGTTGTGTCTAAGCCCAATCTCTTCGCACCATCATTATCAATGGCATTTTCCGTATCGAAAATCACGGGAGTAAGTCCCGCTTTTTGTGCATTAGCTAAAACCTTTTGCACAATAGATGACTTATATGTCATGCTTTCTCCATAAAGCATTGTCATTCTTCCGCTGGGAATTCCACCACCTACAAATTTTCCGCTAATCAATGCATCTAGCATGTAGCTACCCGTGCTAAACCACTTATCAACCCTACTTAAACTTGAATTATTTAAGAAAGTCGCATAAGGATTATTTTCATCCAAAACTTCGAGGGCTTTAATTAGATCTTTGTCCATGAACGTATCCTAGCATAATCAAAAAATAAATCAATAAAAAACCCTCCTCGAGAAATCGAGGAGGGTTTTCATATGTCTTTCAATCACCAATATTACTCATCAAACAACTTTACTACTGCTGGATCTTCGGTTGGAGCCTGAACGGCAGCAGTGCTAAATACTCGCACATATTGCTCAAGAAGACGACCATCAATTTCTACGTCTCCTAAAGTAATTGTGTTTGTATTAAATGTCCAAGTACTACCTCCAGTACGTTGGGATTCATCAATGAATTCAGAAAAGAATAAAGGAATCAACTGAACCTGTAGTTGACCGTTCTGCGCCTGTGCTACGTTAATCATAGCAGGGTTTTTAACGACTACAGTAGTATCATTCCTACTAATTTCTTCTGAAAGGATTGTTCTTCCAATGGAATCAATAAATGTAATATTTTTCATATATCGTTAATATATTAACATAGCTTAATTCTAATTCAAGATAAAATATCATCTAAAGTAAAAATTAATTGATCGGTTGGTTTCCTCGGAACCCAATTCATTACTTTATAAAAACGTCCGATACATTTATACATATCCTTTTCAAACATCTCTTCCATATCTGGATTAAAAATATTCTTAAATTCTTCGGGATACCTATTCTTATACGCTATAGCAGATATTCCATACTTATTTGGTTGTTCTACATAAAATAATTTTATCTTATCTCCACTAATAATTTTTTCATACTTATTAGATATACCAAACTCTTCTATCAATAAATTATAGAAGTATGCAGCTTTAACGTGAAACGGGGTTCCTTTGTATGTAGAAAACCCGTTTGATAGTTGTTCATATTTTTCAAGATTTCTAATTCCTGAAACTTGAGATATTTCATCTATACCCATATTTAAAAATACGTCATACGATTCCTTGAAAATCTTATTCGTAATTGTTTCGGATTTTGTTGTAATCAAGTTTTGAATAATTTTTTTAATATAAGGCTTTACTGCTTTCGGCATTTTGGTTGTGACTACTTCTACTCCAGTGTATTTCCAATCATCACATACAACGCCTTCCTTATCCAAAACATGTAATACATAGCGTTTCTTTTCTAGAAAAACTCCATAATCGCACATGGATTCTCTCTTAAATTCAAATCTACTATCTATGGTATTTAAAGTCTGACGAGACCACAACTTTATATTCTCGTTTAAATATTTCTCTAATTTTTCCGCTACTTTATATGCTTCTTTAGTAATTTTCCCGTTGATTGAAAAATCTTTAACTAACTGAAATAAAGATAGATAGACACTATTATGGACTAATATATCATTCGCAAAAAAGGTATGTTCTGTATTTGAATCCATTTCTATATCATAAACATATTCGTCTTCAAAAAATCCTATTTCTTTTACTGAATCTATTTTAACTATTTGGTAATTCTGGTTTTCCATATAAAAACAACAAACATTCATTTATAACCTTTTGAGGATTTTCTGTAAAATTCTTTTCCCACACTATTAGTAAATCATAACCTCTTGAAACTATCAACTCATTTTTTTTATTATCTTCTTCCCAAATATCTTTAGAAGTTAAATCTTTTCTGAAAAAATTTGGTCTATCATTTTCGGTATACATTTTTGGATTTGCATGATATACATTTCCATTAAATTCTATACATTTTTTTCTTTCTGTATCTACATAATCAAAAAATCTAGCTTTTTTATTTGTTTTATCATATATACAAAATTCTCCAGTTTTTTTAATCCCGTAATATATTTTGCTGCTATGCATATCTTCTATTTGAAGGAATAAAATTTGAGACATTTCAGAAAAACTTTCTCTTTTGGCTACTTTATATAAATATTCTTTATATTTTTTTTTCTCCTTCTTCTATACCATATTTAATTTGAAAATTGCCCAAAGTTAATCGTTTCTTTTCATTTAATTCTTTATATTTTATATTACCTTCAATTTCTCCATATTTTTCTTTAAAATAATCCAAAGAACATCCAGCGTGTTTTTGTCGATTAACATAATTTTCCCAAATTTGGGTTCCGATTTCCTTCCCATGTTTTTTTACTAAATTAATCTTAGTAACAGCTCTACTTTTATTAAAATTTTTATATTCTTTTTCAGACCATCCATGAGTTTTATTCTTATATTCAAATGAATTAGAATAAGCTTGTTTATTTTTATAAGATTCCCACCGAATCATTCCTTCTTCTGGTCCATATTTTTTAACCAAATTTTCTAATGTAACTGCTGTCGTTTTTCTTACTTCATCTGTAATAGTTTTACTATTAGGATATAAAGTTTTATATTCTAAAAAAGTCGTATTATGAGTTTTTAAATGTGAAGTCGTTATTCGTTTTTTATTAATGTTACATATTTCACATGTAACATATTCTTCTAATTTATTATTTTCCATACATGATTATTTATCTTAGCAGACACAGAATCTTGTGTCTGCTAAGAATTTTTAATAATCATTTTATCGGTTTCTTTAATTTCTTTTGGTGATACTCTAATTAATTTTCCGTCTCTCATAACCATACATCCATGATCTTCTGTCATGATTACGGATTTTCCTCCCACTTCAATAAGATATTTTTTCTTTGTTACCTTATGTCTAATTAGATTTTTTATTTTTCCGTATATGATTTTGTCAGTTTTAGAACAAAATGTAGAACTGTATAAATTTTCCTCCGTAACATCTATTATTTCATGTCCAAATTTAGAATTTAATTTTTGTATATTGTTATACTTTTCATACAATTCCCCAATTTTAATTTTTCCTATATTTGTATCTACTATTGTATCAAAAACTACGCTATCTGTATCTCCAGCAATAAGACCTTTATTTAATTCTACTGGATCGGTTATCCCAATTTCTTGAGTAACAAATCTTTTAAAAATTTCTCTAGCTTCTTTTGCTACTGCTTGTCCTGTTAAAGTAATAGATTCTGCAATATCCATATCTCCAATGGGACAAAATTTATTTGCAGTCGCGCCATATGTAGAGTTCAAAAAGATTTTGATCGCTTGTTGTTTCGTATCCAATTGATCAATTTTGTTTTTGATCTTTTTATCTTCTGAATTATTTTCGTCTGCTTTTAATTTCTTTAATTCTTTTCTAATTTTAACACGTTTTTTATAAAAAGAATCCATTAATTCGGGAAGAATTCCTTTCTTTTTCTGGCTGAATAAGACCTTGGATCTAGAAACAGAAATCTTTTCTTTGATTAAGAAATTATGGAATTCTTTTGTAGTCATATCAACTACAATCCCATCTACATTCCTAATAGAAACCCTGTTCTTATCTATTTCTTCAATCCTTCCTACTTTAGTTTCTGGAGAAGTATTTAAAGTAATCATCGTATTTGGATACAATGAATTGGCATCGAAGCTAACAATCGAAGTGTGATGCCCAACTAATGGAACAGATACATGACCACCTTCGAAATCTTTTAACTCATCTTCATTTACAACAGTAGTAAGCAGTCTTTGTTTCCTTTTTCTAGCTTCAATTGCAGCAGCCCCAGTCACGACACTAACTGTTCCCAATCCAGATTCAATGGTAGTACAGCCAACATAAGATAACATCCTTAATAGCTCTATATACTTCAATCCCTCTTCTAGTTTAACAAGAATCTTAACGTCTTGAATGTTATAATCGACAAATGTCTGCCAATCGTTTATCATGAATTCATACAGACTTTGATTTCCATAATCAACTTTGGTTTCATCCAATTCTACCTGCGCTATATAATCTAATTTATAGCTTTCTCTATTAGAAGGGCAGAACTTTTTATAAATATCAAGATAATCTACACAAGAAATACCATCAACCCTATGAACTATTTCCTTTTTACCAAACTTACCAGCAAACATTTTAGTATATCGTCTCTGATGAGGTGACAATCTGTCTGCATCTTCTTCTCCTAGAACTTTTACAATGCGATTTATGATATAAGGAATATCATAACGGTCTGAATTCCATCCAGATAAAATATCAGGAGGATCTAATTGAAAATAATCAATAAAACTTAACAAAAGTTCTTGTTCTGATGTACAAAATTTATAATTTACATCTGGATCATTTGTAGAATATTGTTGTAATCCCCAAACGATATATTTTTTCCTTAAAGAATCGTATAATGTTATGACACAAATCTCCTCTTGCGGATCATGCGGAGAAGAAAATCCATTACTTCCAACCGCTTCAATGTCCACGAAATATATCTTTAATGGAAATTTAACAAAGTCTTCTGTATCATTATGATTCCAATAAGTATCAATTAATACTTGTTGAACTGGACTATGGTTATCAAATATTCTAGTAAGCCCTCTTTCTTTGATAAATTTATATTTGTCAAAGTGATTTTTAAATTCTTTAATTTTTAATTTAGTATTAAAAATACTGGTCTCATGACCGTTATTATCTTCATAATAAAAATAGGGATGGCACCGTAAAGAAGTAACGATGCGACCCCCATCTTCTGACCAAGTATATAATTCTACGGTCTCTGTCTTATAATTATAAACAGCGTTTCTATAGCCTACCATCTTTTAATGGTAGCATACGCCTCTATAAACGTCAAGGATTGTACCTCTTCATGTTTACTCTTCTAGGATCTCCATACGGAGTAGTAAACAATTCTTGATAACAACCAAGATTTTTATCCAATTCCATAAACCTATCTTCTGCTACTTTCCTTCTCTTATATGAAGAATTCTTATAATGTCCAGTTCTACGAAGCTCTTCTTCGATCTTAAATAACATTTCTTCACCAGTCTTAAATTTAATTTCAGCATCTTCGTAAGTACACAAATCTTGACATGCTACTGGCAATCCATATGCACATGCTTCAATATATTTGAGATCACTCTTTGCTTTATTAAAAGCATTATCTTGTAAAGGAGCAACCATCATCTGAACACCTAGTTCATGAATCTTTGCTGGGTAATCATACAATCTCTGCCATTGATGAAATTCAATCTCTCCTCGTTCAATATATGGACGAAGTGCTAATGGGAATGCACCAATAAATACCCATTGATATTTGTGTCTAGAATCAATTATCGCTTTGATGACATGCTCAAAATCATCTTTTTGGCCCACTCTGTTTTCAACATCAAAATGTGCGCCACTCCCAGCGTAAAGGAGACGAGGCTTCTTTTTATTTTTGTCATATAAAGCATTTATCCTATTTGGATCAAAATAATTACCAATCCAGAATTTAGCTGGGAAATTCGGAATAACACTTATCTCCTTCTTACCAGTTCTAGTTTGATATAATTCTCTCATGAAATTACACGTAACACTAACTTCATCACACATATTAATGATTGAAGTTACATTATTTCTAATTTCATCCGAAGTAAATGCTGTCTTAAATTTATTGTAATCTGGAATATCTTCTCTGAAGACTACATCATCTACTTCATAAATAATCTTAAATCCAATTTGCTTCTGCACATCCTTAAGGAATTTTACGAATTCTAATTGAGCAGAAGTTGCCTGACGCTGTAGTCTGATAGCCTTTACATTAACATACCATCTCGGGTCCAAAACCATGACTGTGGTATCGGTGACCATCATATGTCCTTGGTAATTTAGAAGATGACTAACCCATCCCAAACGATATAAACCACATCCACTAAGATCTGCTCCGAATTGAATTACTCTAGGAAGATTTACTTCTGAAGGCGCTTCGGGTGCTTTTTGAGGAGCAGATTGCTGTGGATTAACTGGAACTGTAGGAACAAAACGGGCAAATGGTTTTGGAGGAGTAAATGTAGCTATCATTTATTATCATTTATAAATGATAGCTACAAAGTCAATATTAATACTATCCTCTTTTTTTATATTTTTCTGGTATATAATCCCCCCAATTCTGGGGGACAGAATCACTCATTCTTATCAAGTTTTCTTCTGGAATTAATTTAGCTTCAATTTCAGAATGACAATTAGGACATACAATAGTTAGATTAGAATGATTGTGTGGATCTTTTATTTTTCTTCCTTTTATATGATGTATTTCTATGCTTGCTTTATCCCATCCACACAAACTACAGCTATTCAAACTCATGCTTATTAATAAGTCCTTAAAAAACATTCTATTTCTTAACTCGTATAAAGAATTTATTTCATTAGAAATAATAGTTGCATGACGATTCTTTCCTTTATTATTAAATTTTGCAGTACATGACTGATTACAAAACATTTTAATATCTTCTAAGGGTTTATTTCTATTATGTTTTTCTGTTTTCTTTTCTACAAATTTTTCATAAGAAATATCAGTATAACAAAAATTACATTTTCTAGGATTTTTCAAATAATCTTCTTTTCTGTCATATGCTTGACGCTTAATTCTAAATGTAGAACCGCATCCTTGACTACAAAAACAATTACCTGTTTTATTTAAACCTCTTCTAACCCCTCTTTTAGAAGAAACTATTTGTTTTTCTGTTAGAGGTTTATTACAAAATGTACAATTCATACTTAATTAAAAGGATTGTAATCTAATTTTGTAGTGATGCCTTCTTTCTTCTCCAAGAAAATAACATCCCCAGTTGCTGCTTTAATGCTTTCTTTCCTGTGTGAAATAACCATCACACATTCATCATACTTTTCCACTCTTTCCTTAAGAAGATCTGTAACTAAAGTAATCCCCTTTTCATCTAAACAACTGTCAAATAGTTCATCATAGATACTGACATTATAAGTTACATCTCCCTGTAGTCTTCTCATGTCCATAAAAGTAAATAGACATGCAAAATCTATATTCTTTCTTTCTGCTCCAGAAAAGTTAAAATAAGAACATACTTTATTTTTTTCATTTACTATCTCTTCTTCAAAATATTCGTTAAAATTACAAATGCAATTAGCATCTAACTTAGTTAGATAGTAACGAATTCTATCATTAAAAAGTAATAGTATCTTCTTAACTACATATGATTTTACACCGTCTTCAGATACAATAAATTTAACAGTATCCATCAAATTTAATTCGTATCTAATAGAATTAACTGATGCTTTAATTTCTTCTAATGTATCTATACTCTCACAAATCAACGGATCAAATTCTGTAGAAGTTGATTGTAGTTCTTTAATATCTCCTTCTAATTGAAGTAACCAAGAATCTAATTGTTTAATTCTATCCTTTGTAGATTTTTTCTTTTGTTCATTAAGAGCAATTTGATTCAACTTTTTAGTATACTTTTCATAAGCATTTTCTAATTTTGTTTTATTAATCTTTAGTGCTTCGATTTTTGAATCAAGTTCTTTTATAGAAGAATTTCCGCTATTAATAAGATCAACTAATTTACTTTTTTCGTTTGCTATATATTCTTTATCGTGATTCTCTACAGAGCGAAGACACACTGGGCATGATGATCCAGAAACCCCTATCTTTGGTAGGATAGATTGATTATGATTTACATTAGCTCTGATTTTAGATCTTTCTTCATTCCAATTTTCGATCTGTCCTTCCAGCAAGACTTTCGCATCCTTTACCTTTTTCATGGATGCTTTTATTTCATCTAAATTAATGGATTCTTGCTTATTATAATCTTCTTCTAGTTTCGTTTTTTCTTCTAGATTATCTATTTTTCTCTTAGAATACACAGAAACTTTATTAGTCCTGTTCCTCAACACCGTTTCTTTTTGAGTATTTAAAGAAGATAGATTTCGATCAAAATCTTCCATCCTAGAAATCTCAATTTCGTAATCTTTCTTCCTTTTATTATAATTTTCCCTGACTTCTGCTAACATCTTGCTGAAGATATCAAGATTAAAAATACCTTCAATAAATTTTCTTTTATCTATTTTATTTTTAGCCATGAAAGGAATTGTGTTATTTAAAGTCATAATAACACAATTCTCAAAAATACTCGGAGACGCATTAATAAGATTGTGTATAAGCTCCTCAGTATTTTTAATGCTGTCTCTGGTTATGTCGTCTCCATTCTTATAAAGGAACAGTTTTGATGGATTAATAGTTCTTACAATTATATATTCTTCCTTTTTGTTTTCATGTATAACATCAAAATCCAAAACAACTACACAATCACCTTTTGTGTAGGAATTCGGAATCAAATCTTTCTTCAATTCCCTAAGAGTAGTTCCGAATATAGAAAAGTATAACGCCTCCATCATGGCAGACTTTCCTAATCCATTTTGTCTATCAGATTTATCTCTATTAACTCCAGTAATAATATTCAACCCCTTGCGAAAGACCAATTCGACTGGTTCATCTCCAAAGGATAGAAAGTTTTTAATAGATATTTTTTTAAAATTTACTCTTTTCATTTGTTTAAACAATTTTGATAAAGTTCGATGGTATATTTTGTTAAATCTTTTTTATTATTTGCATCCATCAATTCTATAAAATCCATGATGGCTTGAGGTACATCAACCCCAGAAAAATCCTTCTTCTCTTCGGATAAATCGTAATCAGATTTATCCGACTCGTAATCCACATTAAATTGTGTTGGTCTTAGAGATTTGAATTTGTTAATCAAAAACTCTAAATCATCTGGAGATACTCTTCTATCTATTTTTAGCTTAATAAGATTATTCTCAAATAAATTTCTTACTTTATCCGTAATAGTTTTTTCGGATATAAGATATGATAGAGATATATTATGATGTTTTGGAGATATTGTATTTTCAGTAAAAATCATTTCTCCAGTTTCTAGTTCCATTGTGTAATAACCTTTAGTGGAACCAGCATCATTAAAATCCATTTGAAAGGGATTACCAACATAAACTATCTTTCCATTATCATAGTTCTTTTCGTCTTTGAGATGGAAGTGACCAGAAATCACTACTGGAGACTTCTGCAACATTTCTTCAGCTAAAAAACCATCATCACACAACGCAAAGGTATTCATTCTAAACAAACTGATTTCAAAATGACCAAAAGTAAAATCAGCAACGGGAATTTCATTCAAATGCGTTCCCCAAGGGATGAAATTGATCTTTTTATTTTTATAGAGAACCTGAAAAGGTTTATCTACAACAGTTATATTCCTCCAGTTTTTATAAGGAGAAATAGAATTTACTTCCGAAGAATCTTTCAGAAAGCAATCATGATTTCCGACAATCATAATTACATTCAAATCTTCAAATAGTTCTAATAACTTAGTTCCAAAATGTAAGGAATCTACTGATACTTCATCTCTTGTGTGGAAGTAATCCCCACAAAATATCACATCTTCAATTCCTTGTTTTTTGATATCTGCTACAAACCATTTAGCCCACTCCAAAGAGACATCATGCCAAAATTTAGAATTCTGATGTACTCCAATATGGATATCAGAAAATATCGCAACCCGTGACTTTTTAAACATCCCGACTAGAGTACATCAAAAAACTGAAATATCAATCAAAAAGTGTTAAATCTTCAGTAGAATCCAAGATAGGTTTTACGTAAATATGTCCTTCGGAGGAAGATAAAATCTCTTCGTACTTTCTTTCACGATACTCTGTTAATGTATCGTGATGTTTCTTTTCTTTTTTAATTCTGTTAATAAAGGCATGGAATGCTATCGTTGTAAAATAACCGAATGGAGATGTATCTGTTGTAACATCAAACTTTTTTCTTTTTAAGGCACTGAACATTTTTATCAAAGCATCTCCTATCATATCTTCCTTATACGAATAATTTATGAATTTAGGACTATACCCTAATCCTTCTGCAATTTTATTTAGACACTCTCCGAGATAATTAGTACAAAAAGCAGTATCATAATAAATTCCGATTTCTTTTTTAAATAACTGAGGATCTACATAAAATTGTTCTTTACTTGGTTTTTTTATTTCTTCTTCCATGTACTTTATATAATATTACACAAAGTATATAAAGCAATTACTTTTCTGTAATTAAATATTCATTAAATTCTATCTTTTCATTATTATAAATTTCTTTTCTTTTTAATGAATGTTCTTTACCGTAATCCAATTTATCTGCTACATCTATAATAACTAATTTTTCTTTATTATCACTTAAACGTAAACCTCTACCTATAGATTGAACAGTTCTGATAAAGCTTTTGCCGCCCGCAGCAAAAATAATCATATGTAAATTCTTAATGTTTACTCCCGTGGAAAATATGGCACTTATAGCAATACAAATCACATTATTGTTATCTTCCATTATTTTTTTAACTCGATCTCTCTCTTCTACTTCAACTTCTCCTCTTATAAAGAAAACTTGTTTATTAGAAAGGGTTTTTGATAGTAAATCAAATAGGTGCTGTCCGTGATCAATGTTATTAATCAATATTAATATATTGTTATTAAAATTTGAGCAGCTTTTTTCTATTACTTTATTTCTAAATGGATTAAATGATAAAAATTGTAATTCGTTTCTATAATTTTCAGTAGTATCTCCAGTATTCTTCACCTTAATTGGTTTTGTCTTATATTCCAAACCGAAGATTTTAATACTTACGTTTGTGAGAAATTTTCCTTCTCTTAGTTCATAGGATGATTTCTCTATGAGCACTGGTCCTATTTTTCCTATCACATTCCACTTATCAATATTATCGGCTGGAAGCGTTCCCGTAAAACCAAATTTATTGGGAGTTTTTATCTTCTCTAGAACTTTAGAGCATTTATTACCTTTGTTAAATTTATGAGCTTCGTCTACAATTAATAAATCAACAGATTTAATCCATAGATTCTCATCAAATTTATTTCTTATAATATCAATATTAGCTATAATAACATTAGCATCAAGATCTGGCTGTAATTTTCCAGTCCATCTTGTAACAGTAAAACTTACATTATACTCTATAAAATCATTGTAAGTTTGATTTACTAAACCTAAATCTGGTACGATCACCAACACTTTAAAAGTTGGTAGATTCTTTGAATACAGATAAAAGTTATCTATTAATGTTGCTATGGTAAGCGTCTTACCAGCTCCAGTGCCTAATAAAATTACACCCCTACCAGACTTGAGACATTTATTAACTGCATCTTCTTGATAATCTCTTAATTCTAAATTAAGTCTTTTAATTAAACTTTTTTCTAATTTAGGATTAAGTTCTTTTAAAGCTGATTCAGAGTACTGAATTTTATATGTGTAACCTTTAAAGTCAAGAAAATTTATAATTTCTTGGGTCAAACCTATATCAAAATAACCATTATGAGCAATACAGTATATTCTTTTTGTTACAAAAAACGATCTGCTAAATTTTGCTGCTTCATTTTCAGCAGAAAAGTACTCTCTAATCTCTTGGAAGAAGTCTCCAGAAAGAATAGCCTTTCCCTTTTTAGCATCAAAATCTATTAATATCATTTTTACATTTGTTCCATAGAAGTCATCTGTACCATATTTTTTATATCGTAAGTCAAACTAGAATATATCTTCTCTACTTTTTCTAAGTATTCTATTATTGCTTCATTTTCCTTTATCTGATCGTTGAATTTTTTAATTTCATCTGTGTTCTCTATGCCTTTTTCTAAACTAGATTTAGACAAAGCTATTGGAGATGCTGCTACAGATTTTTCAATTAAAGTTTTTGTTATAGAATCTTTAGATTTCTTTAACGTATTTAATTCAATTTTATGATTTATGAGTCTGGAAGCCCAAAAATGCTTTCTAGCGGGAGCACGCATGGATGATTCTTTTAAATTCATTTCATTTATATCTAACTCTTTGTTAATTTCAGAAATGTATTTCTTTAATATCTCCATATCATAATTATATAATAGAAGTTAAATATTTCAATGAATAATTTTGATGAATTGGTAAATAAGTTGTTGGAATCTGCTGGTGGTGCGATGGTTGCGGGAGGATCTGGCAGTGCATTTGGAAGTCCAGCAACGGAAATTGGAAGCACTGGTGGGTCTTTTGGAAATGTAGATAGTTATAATACTGGTTCTACTGTAGTAGGAAAACCTTTAGGCAAAAAGATTCAGAGAAGAAAAAAACCAGAAACTATCACTATAAAATCCAAGAAAAAACAATAATTTATAATATAAAATAAAAAATTACTTAGAAAATAATACCATTATAATAAATAATAACATGGTATCAAAAGAGGAAAAAATAAATTACATAAAAGATAACATATACAAATATAAATCAATTTCTCATTTTTTACAAAAAAATAAAGGATTTCATCATTTTTACTACAAACACAAAGAAGAAATTGGAGAATTTAGAAATCTATTCGGATTACGAAGAAGTTCTACACAACAATTAATTTGTAAAAAAATATTAGAATCGATATTAAATGATAGTTGTTTATATAATACTAGAAAAATTTTAGAAAATAAAATAGAATTAGATCTTTATTCTGAAAAATACAAAATAGCATTAGAATATAATGGTTATTATTGGCATAATAAAACAGAAGAAAAAGATTTTAAAAAAATTAAATTATGTAAAAATAAAGATATACTTTTTATTTTAATAAAAGAAAATCATCTAAATGAACTAATTACAATTGATAAATCTATAATTGAAATTAAAAAACAATTTAAACTTTATTTAAAAAAAATAAATAAAATTACAAATTTAAATATTACAAATCAACAGATAGATGAAATTATTATAGATGATACTGATTTGTTATATGAAACATATTCTCAAAAAGATATAAATTATATTTTGAATGAATGTTGTAGATATTCTGAAATAAAAACAAAATATAATAAAATTTGGCAATTTCTTCTTAGAAATAAGAAATTACATTTATTAGATTCAATCAAAAAAAGAGATTACATTTATATGAATAAAACAGATTTTATAAATTATGTTTTAAAAAAATTTAAAAATTATACTAACTTTATTAAACATAAGATATATCAATTAGCAAGAAAAAGAGATTATATAACAACTATCAAACATTGTTTTGATAAAAACATTTCATATCACGAGGAACTCGATTTAATCTGATGTGAATTATTCCGTTGTAAGTATCATCTCTAAAAAGAACCTTATTCTCAATTTGATATTTTAATTCTTCATATTTCATTTGCCATTTGCATGTACAACATTGTAAAATAGTTCTTTTAAATAGTGATTTTCCGTATTTTTCAATATCAAAAAGTAAATCTTTGCTACTTCCATAATAAGATCTCCAATCAGATTCTTTAATTATTTTTCTTTTTTTTATTTTACCTTTTAGCGGTGGTTTAGTTAATTTACTAAAAAATTGCTTACAACCCCAATAAAATCTTTTTTCATCATCCTTTGCATTCAATCTTTCTATAACATATACAAAACCTAAATAATTTTCTATTTTTTCTGGTATGTTTTCCCATTCCATTAAATTAGTTAAGCAAAAAATTTTATAAATCTATGAAAAATATAATTTGACAACATAAAAAGGAATGTTATAATAAATCATGGATTTAAGTATTTGTTTATTATATAATATAAATATTATAAATCTAAATCGTTTAATAGAAGAAAAGATTTGGATAGAAATAGATAATTTTTTATTTGATAATAACTTAAAAAATCTTCCAGAAAATTCAAAAGACAGAAAAAAAATATATAATCATTTTATTGCTTCGAATCTTTTAGAAGTTTTGAATCAAAATTATAATAATATTTTTATATATAATAAAAATTATAACACATCTTCTTTTGTTATAAGCAAAAATATAATAGACATTGTAAAAGTGTTTAAATTAAACCTTTTTGATGTTGATCTGGACATTAATAATACAGAATTGTTAATAGACAGAAATATAATATATCAATTTAAGTGTTTAGCAGAAAACAAAAAGAAAATCAACTTTAAAAAAATTCAAGATTTTTGTGATAAAAACTCTTTAGTATTTTTATCAGATAAAATTAAAAATAATCTTAAAACTAAAATGCTATTGCATAAATAATGCTATGAAGTTTAATAGATTTATAAAAAAAGCTTATGTTTTGTTAGAACAAGATCAAGCGCCTCAACCTCCGTCGGCTGGAGGTGATCCTTCTGCTGGTGGACAACCACCTTCTGCTGCTCAACCACAAGCAGCTAATCCAGATCCTAATCAGGTTCAAAATTCTGAAGAAGGTCTTTTGGAAGTGGCTAAGAAACTAATTTTATGTTTTAAACAGATATCAGAATCAAATGATATAAAGGAAAGGGATTCATTTATTCAGGATCTTATGAATGCTAGTAAAGGAGAAGCTAAGGTTGCATTACAAGCAATAGGACAAGTGTGTGATGAATATTCTCCTCAAGCAGTTCCACAACAATTTTAATTTAAACTAAATAATAATATGTCATCACAAAAAGCAAAATTCGAATCTAAAGAATCTTTCGATACTTTAGTAAATCAATTATTAGGAACTTATGTATTTGAAGCTAATCAATTTGATGAAGATGATGAAAATGATGTAACTGATCAAGAAGTTTCTAAAGAAGTAAATGAAATTAAAAAGCAAAAAGATAAGCAGAAAGCTTCTGTAAATCCCGCTGAAGTAAAAAAAATCATGCAGGGAGCTAAGAAAATCGGAGTTCCTATTGGTGGGCAACAACAATAATGAAATTTGACCAAATAGTCCAAGCTATATTGATAGAAAAAGCTATATTTTCTCCTAAAGAAGATATAGAAATTATTGGTATTGGAAAATTTGGTGCCAAAATAGATAGTGGAAATGATGCTTTCGGTGTACTTCATGGAGATGACATCAAAGTAGAAGATGATGTAGTTTATTTTACTACATCTGATAATAAAAGATTTAATAGACCTTTAATCGATACAATTAAAATTAATGTAGGTGCTGGCGTAGAAGAAGACAGACCCATAGTACATTTTGACATAGTTTTAAAAGGAAACAAATATAAAAATCAGAAATTTTCTATAGGGAATCGTTCTGATAATGAAGAGAAGGTTCTTATAGGATTAAAATTTCTAGAACCATTAAAAGCACTAATTCAGTGTTAAATAATGTTTATGAAGAAATTTTCCAAATTTTTAGAAAATTCGTTTAAAAGTTCTAACTTACGAAGAGTAAGATTAAAAGTTGATCCAGCGTTTTGTGTAAACGGAGAAATTGCAAAATTTCAAGGTTATGAAGGCTTTATTTTGTCAGAAGATGGTATCAATGCTAAAATGTACATAGAAAATTCAGAAGGCGGTGTAATCACTACAATACCTTGTGGAATGATAGATATTGAAAGTGGATTAACTCCTTTAGAAAAACTTAAGATGAATGTTTTGATTTATCTTAAAGAAAATAAAGAAATGAGTTTTGATAGTCCATTAGTTCAAATGGTAATGAATAGTTCTAATATAGAAATGCTAGAAGCATTTCTATTAAATAATGGATGTACAGAAAAGGATTTACTAGAGATTTATAGATCGGAATACTTATAATGAAATTCGACGAACAATACCAAAAACTTTTAAACCATTACATAAGTGAAGGTATTGGTGCTGCTATTAAGGATACCTTCAGAAGAAACTTTGTTGATCCAGCTATTCAGATGAATCCTTGGAGAAATGAAAGAGGTAATTGGGCTCAAGATAGTTTAGATAAAAAACAAACCCTTGCAGAGTTAAATCCTAAACAGCAAGGAAAAGCGCAAGCACAAGGATCAAATAATTCTAAGTATATTGAAAGTTATAAACAAACTCAACTAAAATCTACTATTACTTATAATAAAGAAATTTCCTTTATAGATAGAGGAACAGTTCTAGGTCAATTTAAGTTTAATTGTAATGACTTTATCACTAGAAAAATTAATATAAATAATATGTTATTAAGTAATGCTACTGTTGCTCCTAATCTATATCAACAAGCATTACAGTTTTTGGCTTCTTATGATTTAAGAAGGTTGAGAATTATCGATTCTCAAGTAGAAAAGGATATAGCTAATGCAATTAGACCCGCTTTATTAAAAGATAAATTAGATCCAGCTAATGTAGCAAATAAAACTACAGAAATTATAAATGAACTTAAAAAATATATAGATTCTATATTTGTTCCAATTAATTTACAGACACAGCAATCTTCTATTTATGAAAAGGCTGCTTGGTATTTCATACTTGCTAAGTATCATCAATTAAAATCGTAATGGAGCAAGATTTATCTAGTATATATTCTAGCAATGTTCAGGGTAGAGGAACAGTTTCTACTCGTCTTTTTAGTTCTTCATCTGGATCTCCTATGTATGAAAGAGATCCAGCATTAAGAAATTTAGAACAATCAGTGTTTTCTAAAATAAATGAATTGACTAGAGAACATGAAGCTCCCAAGCCATCAGTTGTTAAAACCAATGACTTGAGAGCTGTATCTGTTGAAGAAGCTATGAGAGAATTGTTAGAATTAGAAAGGTCTAATGGCTTCTAGGTAAAGGAAGGTTTTATAACTTTACTGATAAAAGTAAATAAGTAAGGATTTAATTTATATCTGATAGTAAAATAATGCTCCATTATACTAAATAATAGTATATGGGTTATACATGCGGTCGCAGACATACAGAAGAATCTTTAAGAGATATTGCTAAACAATATAAAACCAGATCAGAATTTCAAATTTCTGATATAGGTGCTTATAGTAGTGCTAAAAGAAAAGGAAAAGAATTTTTAGATTCTATTTGTGAGCATATGATAAGTGGATCGTATTCGACACCACAATTGATATGTAAGCATATTATGGAAGAATTATTGGGAATTGAATGTGAATATAATACAAGAAAAATAATCACTCCTTATGAATTAGACATTTATTTTTCACAATTTAAATTAGCAATAGAATATAATGGAAAAGGATGGCATTATAAAGAAGAAGTCGTGGATAGAGATAAAATAAAAGTAAAAATATGTAGTGATAAAAATATCACATTGGTAATAATTACTGAAAATAACAGAGATTATGAATCCGACGTAAAAACACAATTAATTTCAAATTTAGATTTAATTAATAAAGTCACAAAAAATAATTTTTCAGAAAAAGATATAATTGATATAGATTGTAAAAATGTTTACGATTTTATATTAAAAAGAAAAGATCTAGATGAAATTAAAGACAAAATATCAAAATGTAGTTCTATTAAAGAATTTCAAAGAAAATATATTTCAGAATATACTTTTTTAAGAAAAAATAAAAAATTAGATTTATTAAACGAGATACGAACTGTAGATATATATTCAGACGAAGAACTTCTGAACAGATGTAAAAAAATTTCAAATTATACTGATTTTATTAAAGACCATCATTCACTTTATCAGAGATGTATAAATAAAAATCTATTATTAGTTGCCACTGCGCATATGAAAAAACACAAATGTTTGTATAGACAACACACAAATAAAGAACTGATGGATTTATCTAAAAATTATAACTTTAAATCACAAATGAAGATTTCTAATACATCGTTGTTTAACGAATTAAAGCGAAGAGGAATTCTAGATAAGGTTCAGTATAATAAAGATTTCGTATATGTTCATAGTAAAACTGCCGAAAAAGAAGATAAATTAAAAAAATGCTTCGAGGAAGCTATAAAATATGATAATTATGAAGATTTTAAAAACGACAAAGAGCTTTTTAATCAATGTAAGAAATATAAAATAATAAACAAAATTACAGAAAAATTTGAAAAAGAAGATATAACAAAAATTATACTAGATGAATCTAAAAAATATAAAAATTTTGAAGAATTTACAAATAGTATTTGGTACTTAAAAAGTAAAAAATACGTAGGTTTGATACAAAAAATAAAATCACAAAATAATTGGGATTTCTTTAAAAAAGGAAAAATGAATTATATAGAAAAATTTCCAAATATAATAGAACTGATAAACAAAGATGTAAATTTGGATACCATAGTTGAAATGACTAAAGTCAAAAAAACTACTATTTGGAGAATTAAAGTACGAATGCACAAGGCAGGAATATTGAAAGTTGAATATAATTTGAGAAAAAAGGATAAATAATTGTAGGATGAGCAACAAAAAACGCTCTACTCAAAAGAGTAGTAAAAGCGAGGGGATTGAAGAAATTCAATCCGAAATTCAGCCCAAAAAAGACACAAGTCCTTATGTTTTTCAAAAGGAGAAAATAGACTTCTCTTTAAATATAAAAGAAATCCCTTGGACTGAAAAGCAAAAAGAAATAATAAATACTGTTATAGAAAAAAAAGCAAACATGACGTTAATTGACGGAATTTGGGGTTCGGGTAAGACGATCATGGCCGTTTATGCTTGTTTAAAACTTTTAAACATGAAAAAGATTTCAAATATTCTTTATGTAAGGAATATTGTACAAAGTGGTACTGGAACACTGGGCTGGCTTGGAGGTGACCTCCAGACCCGTCTAAGCCCGTATATGGTCCCACTTAACCAGAAGCTGGAACAGCTTCTTCCAGCTAATCAAGTTAAGAAATTATTACAAGATAATACTGTAGAAGCACAACCAGTTGCTTTGCTTCGTGGTACATCATATGATGCGTATGGAATAATAATAGATGAAATGGGATGTATGTCCAAAGAAGACATCATGCTTACTTTATCTAGAGTAGGTAAATTTAGTTATGTTTTCGGAATTGGCGACTCTTGGCAAGTAGATATTAAAAACTCAGGATTTCGTAATATTTTTGATACATTCAATGACGAAGAATCGAGAGAAAATAAAATTTACACTTTCGAACTGCAAGAAGAAATGGACGTTATGAGAAGTGATTTCTTGAAATATGTGATGAAAAAGGTAAGAGGTTCTAGATAATTTATCTTTTACAATCTTGTAAAATAGGGTAAGTAGATAATATGAATATTAAAGATGGAAATGAAGATTCCAATAGAATTGCAAAAATAATGATTATAAAAGGAAATAAAGTTTTATTATTATTTTCTAAAAGGTTGAAGAAATTTCATTTGCCAGGGGGTCATGTGCATAAAAACGAAAGTTATATACAAGGTCTTAAAAGAGAAGTGAAGGAAGAAACTGATTTAGATATTACTAATAATCATAGTATTTTTTACAAAAAGCCAAATGTTGTGTTATACAAGGGTTATGCTCACCCAGGGTATATAAAGTTGAGTGATGAGCACGACGGATACGTGTGGGCTAAAATAGATAATGTAATAGAAAAATACAAAAATACTTTATGTAATTATACTTTTAGAGATTTATGGCACTTGCAAAGATATTGGAGAAGAAAATACACTAAAAAGCTGAGTGAAGATAAATCATCTGAAGATATATCTTGATATTTTTTTATAACTTGATAACATAAAAATATATGCGTATTTTAATCAGCGGAACCGCTAATACTGGCAAGACAACTTTAATTAAAGATTTTTTAAATAGTTGGCCGAACTACAGTACTCCAGTCTCATCTTATAGAGATTTAATTAAAGAAAAAAACTATCCACATAGCAAGAAGTGCAACCAAGAAGGCCAATGGGCTATATTGAATTGTATGATTGACGAAATGCAGAAATACACGAAGGATGACAAAGTTATTTTTGATAGGGGTCCTTTGGATTGTTTAGTATACTCTCTATGGGCTTGTGAGATGAGTTCTTCTGATATTGAAGAGAACTTTATAAGTAAGATTATTCCAATCGTAAAGGAGTCCATGAAAAATTTGGATGTAATTTTTTATATTCCTATTTCTAAGTCTTCTCCGATTCCGATTAATAATGACGGATTTAGGGATGTAGATCCTAAGTATATTACAGAAATAGATAATATTTTCAAAGCTATATTTCATCTGTATCAACATAGTTTTACTGATAATCCTTTTCTTCCTTCCGATGATTGTCCAGCTATTATCGAGATCTTTGGAAGTAGAGAAGAAAGAATTGCCTTAATGCAGCAGTACTTAAATGTGGATGGTGAAGTTATTGGAGAAGAAGGCGGGTCTATTCTAGATCCCCATAATATTAGAGATTTAGAAAAATTGCTAGAAGATCAGTTAACAGCAGATCAAAAAGAAAAGCTCTTTAAGAGAGAAAAGGAATTAGCTGACGAGTTCCTAAAAAAAGAGAAAACTAAATCTAAACGCTGATAATAGCAGTTATATTATAGATGGCTTCTTCTTCTGCATTAATTGAAGTCATGACAATAGAACTGGTTTCAGCTACAAAAGTATACCGTGAAAACGGAGCAGATATTTTAACTGCTCCGTTTGAAACTCCCATTACATAAGCGGGAAATCTAGCAGCATAGGAATTTCCTGGAGTAATTATAACATCTTCTGCTTTTATTTCTGTGTTATTTGGAACAACCATTCCAGTTTCGTATGTCCCTCCCGCTGGGATCTTGATTGTAACTTTACCTATATAAGTACTAGAAACACCATTTACATTAGAAGTTAGTAAATCTAAATTACTAGACAATGTATTAATTGTATTGGAATGAGTATTTACTAATGCTGATAAAGTTATAACTGCATTAGAATTTTGTGTAACTGTAGTAGTTAATACTGTATTTGTTGTTGGTATAAGAAAATTTTGAAAATCTATGATGTGTGTACCCGTGGAAGTTTCCAGTAGAATATAATCTCCGTTGTTAATCTCTGTAACCTCGGGTAAATCTTTAATATTAATAAAAACTTCAGTAGCCATTTTAATTATTTATTGATTTTGTCGTTTTATGTGATAAATTAAAATAAATGAGTAAAAAAATAGGATTAGGTGTTGTTACATATAACAGACCAGAGTATTTCAAGAAGATTTTCAAGTCTATACCAATACATAAGTTAGACTCTATTGTAGTTGTTAACGACGGAACTCCGTATGGAGAATTAGAAGTTCCTTTAATTCAACACGAAACCAATAAAGGTGTTGGTGTAAGTAAAAATGATGCTTTACGTTTTCTTCTAGAGAAGGATTGTGATTATTTCTTTTTAATGGAAGATGATATAATCATTAAAGATCCAGATGTGTTTCAGAAATATATAGATGTTTCAGAGGAAACTGGAATCCAACATTTTAATTATAGTCAACATGGCTTGATGAACAAGTTACCGAATACAGAAACTCCAGCTCCAAAAACTAGAATTGAGTATAAAAATGGAATTTCTATTGAATTATTTTCAAATTGTGTAGGAGCATTTTCGTTCTATACTAGAAAATGCATTGATGGTGTCGGTCTTTTGGATGAAGATTTTCATAATGCTTTAGAACATGTAGAACATACGTTTAATATTATTAAGAAAGATATGCATCCACCTTTTTGGTGGTTTGCTGATATAGCTGATTCTAATAATTATCTTTCTGATATACCTTGGTCTCCGCAAACTAGTACTATTTCTTCGAAGCCAGATCATATGGATTCCTTTAGAAAAGGACTTGAGATCTTTTCTAAAAAACATAAGGAAAATCTATTATCTATACCCGCACAACCATTGGATTCTGTTAAACAATCATTAAAAAATATTTACAGGAATAGATGAAAAATATAACTTTAGCTTCTTGTTCTTATAATACTCCTATAGTAACAATTACGATGCTTAAATCATTTTTTAAGCATCACGACGAAACAGAAGTTTTGATTTGTGAAAATTCCTCTAATGAGGAAACTGTTAACCTTCTTAGAGAAGAAGGTGTAAATTTCATTAGAAATCAAAATGGATTACACGCTCCTTCTGTTGATATTCTATTAAATGAATGTAAAACTGATTATATGTTGTTAGTTGATACTGATATTATATTTCTTAAAAATCATACAGATATTTTTAATCAAGTTAAACATCTTGATATTACACTTTTAGGCGAAATATGCGGTGATAGAGGAGGTAAAAAATTACATAACAGAGTTCATCCTTGGCATTGTTTTATAAATGCAAAACATATTAAAGAAAATAATATAAAATTTTATGATTACAATCGTCAAATAAAAAGGGATGGAAGTCCAATTTATGATGTTGGTGCTAGCTTTTTTGAAGATATTAAAAAAGCAAAATTAAAAATCGGTGGTGTAAAATTAGAACATAATTATTTCAAACATTATGAAGGAATGTCTTGGAGAACTCTTAAATATGGACAGAATGAAGGAAATATTGATGTTGATTCTAATGCAACTCATAATAATTATGAGTTGTACAAATACGGAAAAATGATAGAAGACAGATATCAATCAGAAATAGAAAATTTCAAACAAATAGAAATAAAATGTAAATAATTATGAAAGATTACAAATTACTTATAAAGTTTCCAACACGGAGCAGACCAGAAAAATTTTTTAATATTCTAGATGAGTATTATAAATTATTAAAAAAACCAAATTATGAATTTGTCGTATCATGCGATATTGATGATTTATCGATGAATAACGATGTTGTAAAACAGAAGTTAGATACTTATCCAAATCTTAAATATTATTTTGATAATAATAAATCAAAAATACAAGCAGTAAATAATAATTTATCGGATAAAATTTTTGATATAGTCCTTTTGGCATCGGACGACATGCTTCCAATAGTAGAAGGATATGATGAAATTATAAGACAAAGGATGGAAGAAAATTTCCCAGATACTGACGGTGTTTTATGGTTTAATGACGGGTTCCAAGGACAAAATTTAAATACTTTATCTATATTAGGTAAGAAGTACTATGATAGATTTAATTATCTTTATCACCCAGCATATAGATCATTGTATCCAGACACAGAATTTACTATAGTAAGTCAACAATTAAAAAAAGCAAAATATTTTGATGAAATTATTATAAAACATATTCAGTATTCTATAGTCAAAGAAACACCAGATGAATTATATTTGAGGAATGATAGTTTGGAAAGTGTTGATAGAGCTGTATTTCTCGATAGAAAAAGTAGGAATTTTGATTTAAATTCTATAAAATTTTCTATAATGATTTGCTCTTTAAAGGCTAGAAAAAAATATCTAGAAAGACTATTAAATATTTTAAAACCCCAAAAGACGAACGAAGTCGAAGTATTATGTTTGATAGATGAAGGAGAGTTATCTATTGGAGCAAAGAGACAAAAATTATTAAATTCTTCTAAAGGAAAATATGTAGCATTTATTGATGATGATGATCTCATTTCTGATGATTATGTAAAGTTGATCCTAGAAGGAATAGATAAAAACCCAGATGTTATAGGTATTCATTTGATCATGAATACCGATGGGAAATTGTCTGGGAAGACGTATCACTCACTTAAGTATGATCATTGGTTTGATAAGAATGGTGATGATCCTTCGTGGAGATATTACTATAGAAATCCAAATCATCTAAATCCAATTAAAAGAGAGTTGGCTATGAAATCAAAGTATCCTAATATTAGTAATGGTGAAGATAGAGTCTTCTCTATGAACGTATTACCATTTTTGAAGACAGAACATTATATAGAAAGTCCTATATATTTTTACGAGGTAAGATCACATAAAGAAGTATGAAAATAGAAAATGTATCAGATAGTTATATAATTTCTAATTATGGTGGAGGAGTAAACACCAAAGAATATTATTATTATTGTGTTAATTTAATTAAAAATTTTTTATGTGATACTGAATCAAAATATAATATTTTTTTAAGTACTCATGCTCATGATTTAAACAATTCAAATAAATCAATCAGTATTGACATACAGTTTGAACATACTTTAGTTAGAAATGGAGGAAGAGGTGTACACCATATAATACATGGAACATCAAAATATGATGATAACGAATGTTATCTAGTGAGAATTGATCGGTATGAATATTTAAAAAATCTGGATTTCATAATAGAATATAGTTTATCTAATTATTTTAATATACTAAATAGCGGATTTTTTGATGAATTCTGCAAGAAATTAATATGCATACATCCTATGATATATAATATTAATTTTGATAGAAAAACCAAAAAGGATGTAATAACTTTATATACATTAGAAAATCACGAAAGAAGAGCAAGAATTCATAATCAAATACTTGACTTAAACATAAATTACAAAAATATAGATAATATATTTTCTGGAGAAGAAATAATAGAGTTATATAAAAACTCAAAAATTTTAGTAAACATTCATCAGACCGAACATCATCACACATTTGAAGAACTTAGAACTTTGCCAGCATTATTAAATGGAGTTATAGTAATAAGTGAAAGATCTGGTTTAACAGATTGTATTCCGTATGGAAAATATATAATATGGTGTGAGTATCATGAAATAAAAGATAAAGTGAAAGAAGTGTATGAAAATTATGATTATTATTATAATAAGATATTTTCTGATGAATCTTTATTGCAGATTTTAAAAAATATGGAAATTCATAATAATAACATTCTAAAAAATTTTATAAAATGAAAAATTATAATATAGCGATCACAACATTCTCTAAAAGATTTGATTATTTAAAAAAATTGTTAGAACAAATAAGAACATATTCTAATAATAAGATTCATTTGATAATAAATGGAGAAAGGGATGGAAATTTTAATGAAACTTATAGAAAGGATATATTGAATATATGTTCAAATTATGATTTTATATATCCTGTTTTCTTTACTGAGATACGAGGTCTTACAAAGATGTGGAATACTTCATTGATATTTTCTAATGAAGATGATGTTTTGGTATTAAATGATGATATAGAAATACATTCAGTTGACATCTTTAATAAAGCAACTGCAATAATAAACAATTCAAAATATAAGGGTTTATGTCGATTGAATGGAAGTTTTTCACATTTCGTAGCAAATAAAAATGTTATAGGATCTATTGGATATTTTGATGAAAGATTGTTGGGGTTTGGGGAAGAAGACGGAGACATAATTTATAGATTAATGAAACATAGAATATCTTTAAATGATGCTCCAGTTTTTGGTTTAGCTAATATAGTTTGTGATGTAAAACATGAAGATGTTAAAGGACATTCTAATAGCAAGTATTCACAATTTAATAGAGATTTTATATACACACAAAAATACGGAAAAGATTATAGTTCTAAACTTCAAGGAATGTTCGACTATCCGATGAAAGAATTATTAGAAAATGTTAAACAATATCCTTACGAAGAATTCTTTAAGGATAATAAGCACAAATTATTTTAATATGAAACAATGTATAATACGTCAACCAGCAGGGATGGGTGATATTTTTGTCTGTCAAAAAATAGCTTTAAAGATTTCTGAGAAATATAAAATACCAGTAATATGGCCCGTGATAAAGGAATATTCTTATATAAAAGATTATATTAAAAACGACATCAAATTTATTGATGAAAATGATTCGTTTGAATTTAAAGATTTGTATTTAAATTCAACTAGATTAGTGGATAACGAGAATGTTTTATTTATACCATTACACAACGATTCGTATCATGCAACTATGGATTGTAAAATATTTGAAAAGAAATATAATAGACTTGGATTGAATTGTCATGATTGGTTAGATTATTTTAATTTTCAAAGAAATAAAGAAAGAGAAGATCATTTATTTTACGATATTTTAAAATTAAAAGATGGTGATAAGTATAATTTAGTGAATCGTATTTACGCATCTCTACCTAATTCAATTGTAGCTAACTTTGAGTATCCTAAAGATAAAAAAGTAATAGAAATAAAATTTTACGAAGGTATAAATGTTTTTGATTGGTGTAAGGTTTTTGAAAATGCTCATGAAATATATACTACAGATACTTGTTATATCTTATTGGCAGAAAAATTAAAATGTAGTACTCTTAATATCTTTTCAAGAAGAACTGGAAATTGGAGTGAAATAGATTATATATTAAATAAAAATTTCAACAAATTATATTAAGTATGAATACTATAAATTTTAATGGAAAACCCTATCCAGAATTTCAATCTAAAGGATTTGCATCACAATTCGCATTTCCCTTTGCTAAACATTTTTGTATAGGAACAGGTTATGATATTGGATGTAATAGAATTGAATGGTCATTTCCAAATTCTATACCAATTGATCCAGTGTTAAACGAATACGATGCATATAATTTACCAGATAAAGAAGTCGATTATATTTTTTCTAGTCATTGTTTAGAACATCTACCTAATTGGGTAGATGCATTAGATTATTGGATTTCTAAACTAAAAAGTGGCGGCGTTTTATTTTTGTATCTTCCTCATTATGATCAAGAATATTGGAGACCTTGGAATAATAGAAAACATGTTCATTGTTTTACTCCAAACATTATAAAAGATTATTTGGTTCAAAACAAACTTGTACATACAAACTCTATCTTTGTTAGTGAAAGAGACTTGAATCATTCGTTCATGGCTGTAGCAGAAAAAATATAATATGTTTGATAATTATAAAAAATTAGAAAATGGTTTGATTAAACAAATAAATTTTTTTAATCAAAAAAGAGTTTATGATGTGGACTATATAAAAAATAGTTATGACAAATATAACGAACTTTCTAAGTATATGTCATATTTAAGATTGGGTTATTTATTGGGATCTATAAAAGATAATATTAATACTATTTTAGATGTAGGATATGGAAACGGAGACTTTTTAAAAGTTGCGAAAACTAAAATTTCAAATTGTTACGGATTTGAAGTAAATGACTATCCTATTCCTGAAGGATGTGTTCATACAAATGATATATATAACAATGAATTTGATGTAGTTTGTTTTTTTGATGTATTAGAGCATTTCGAAGACATTTATGAAATTAAAAATTTGAAAACAAAATATATCTACATATCAGTTCCAGAATGTCATTACTTTTCAGATGAATGGTTTTTAAATTGGAAACACAGAAGACCAGATGAACATTTATGGCATTTTAATTTAAAATCTTTAAAATCTTTTATGAATGAAATAGGATTTGATTACGTTTGTCATTCAAACGTAGAAGATATTATAAGAAAACCTACGGATGAAAATTCTAATATATTAACAGCAATATTTAAAAAATGTTAAACTTAAATAACTTTGAAAATAAAATATATTCTCAACATGGAGAAGATGGAATAACTATTAAATTAGTTGAAACTATATACGAAAATCCTTTTGAGAAACATTTTGTAGAGTTTGGTGTAGACAATGGTTTAGAATGCAATGCAAGAATTTTAAGAGAAAAATTTAATTGGAGTGGTTTGATGATGGATGGAGGATTTGAAAATACTCATTTAAATTTAAAGAGAGAATTTGTAACTAAAGAAAATGTTTTAGATTTATTCAGAAAATATAATGTACCACATCATATAAATTTTTTATCAATTGATATAGATTATAATGATTTTTATTGTGCTAAAGAAATTTTAAAAGAACATATTTGTGATATTTTAGTATTTGAATATAATGGAACACATTTACCAACAGAAGATAAAATAATAATTTACAATAAATTTTCTGGATGGGATGGATATAATTATTTCGGAGCTTCTTTACTCTCTTGGAAAAAATTAGCTAATTTATATGATTATTCTTTAGTTTGTTGTGATTCTTCTGGAACTAATTGTTATTTTGTTAATAATAAAATAATTAAAGAAAGAAATTTACAATTTTTAAATTTGGATGATATAAATAGTTTATACAGACCTCCCATATATGGAGATGGTCCCAACGGGGGGCATAGAGATGATACATTTAAAAGAACTTATCTTAATTTCGAAACAGCAATATTAAGATAAATTATTTATTGATTTTATTTGTATGTTTGATATACTTTATATATGAAGAAAGCATTAGTTTTAGGAGCTGGAGGATTTATTGGCAATCATTTAGTAAATAGATTAAAGTCTGAAGGATATTGGGTTAGAGCTGCTGATTTAAAATATCCAGAATTCTCTAATACTCTTGCAGATGAATTTTTGATATGTGATTTGAGAGATTATAATAAATGTTCTCTTTTAATGTTAGCACCTGGCCAACATTCCTTGGATGAAAAGGAAAACGCTTTTGATGAAGTATACCAATTAGCAGCGGATATGGGTGGTGCTGGCTATATTTTTAGTGGTGAGAATGATGCGAATTTGATGCATAACTCGGCTCAAATCAATTTAAATATTGCTGAATTATCAAAGCTATTTAATGTAAAAAAAGTTTTCTATTCTAGTAGCGCCTGTATGTATCCAGCATATAACCAAGAAGATCCAAACAACCCTAAGTGTTCTGAGGATTCTGCTTATCCCGCAGCTCCAGACAGTGAATATGGTTGGGAAAAACTTTTTAGCGAAAGACTTTATTTGGCGTATGCTAAGAATTATGGCTTGAATGTTCGAATCGCAAGATTCCATAATATTTATGGCCCTATGGGGACATGGGATGGTGGAAAAGAAAAAGCACCAGCAGCAATTTGTCGAAAGGTTCTCAAGGCGGAGAATAATTCTTCTATTGAAATATGGGGTGATGGAACACAGACCAGATCCTTTTTGTATATAGATGAATGTATTGAAGGAATTCTAAGATTGATGGAATCTGATTTTGTTGGTCCTGTAAATATAGGATCTGATGAAATGGTTACTATAAATGAATTGGTTGATATTGCAACTTCTGTGGAAGGTAAGACTTTAATCAAAAATCATATAGAAGGTCCTTTGGGTGTAAAAGGAAGAAACTCTGATAACAGTTTGATTAAACAAAAGTTGAATTGGGCACCATATTATCCTTTAAAAAATGGAATAGAAAAAACTTACAATTGGGTTAAACAACAAATAGAAAATATTTAAATTATGAATATAAAAATAGGAATTTCTAGTCATAAAAAATTTGTTAATAAAACAACTCCTTTGTTAATTTCTACTTTGTTGAAAAGTGGTATAAAAAATGAAGATATTTATGTTTTTTGTGGAGGATTTGAAGAAAATAAAAATTTTATAAAAGACGGTATAAATTGTTATACCGTAACTCATAATTCTTATGAGTACACCTCTTATATAGAGATTCTAGAAAATAAATTGGATTATAATTGGTTTCTAATGCATGATACTTGTTATGTAGGGCCAGATTTTAAAAAAACTTCTTTACGAAAAAACTTTGCCTGATGCTGATAGAATGTGTATAAAGTCTTGGCCGCCAGCAGGTATGTCTATGGGATATATTAAGTATGAATATATGTACAGATATCGTACAATTGTTTTAGCATTAAAAAACATGTCAAAATATGAAACTGTTATTTACGAAGATTTAATAACTCGTAGAATGGAATATGATATACATGGTGTTGTTAAATACTGCCCAGTTTATGGAAACGAAAGATACGAATATCCTCCAAAATCAGGGTATTATGGAACTGATACTAAAAGAATTTTAGAATACTTTCCTCAATTAGATTTATATAAATTAAAGTCTAATTGGGGTCAATCTGGTCATCATACTAATACATTATGACCGATACAATTTTTAATTATGTAGATTCTGTTCTCTTTAACAAGAAGAAACTAAATACTCTTAATGAAGGAGAAACTCAATTCAGTTTGTATATGCTTAATCGTTGGTGCAGTATGTATTCTCCCGACGTTGCACAAATTATTAATGAAACGACAAACCGATATAATAAATCGATTACGTTAAAGCAAGATCAGTACGAATTTTCATACAATATTTTACCAAAATGTAAAAAAAGGAAAATAGATTATTTAAAAAAGAATAAAACTGAAATAGAAAAGAAAGAAAATAATTTCAAAGTTATTTCCAAAAATTTAGAGATTTCTGAAAGAGAAGTGTTAAATTATATTGATTTTTTAGAAACATTGCATAATTAATTATATGGCTATAGAAGTACCCTCACACATGGATAACGTAAAGCACAAGAAAGGCATGATTGATCTTGATGCTAATAGCGAAGGCTTTTTTGGTCTTGATGATTATAAGCTTTCTTTTGTTTTTGATGATATTGTTCTAGTAGAATTTGTAGATGAAGTAGAAGATTCTAAAGGATCTGCTGTTATGAGAAATGGTTTGTATGTCCCTACAAATGTTAATACTAAAGCATGGAGAAAGGCTAAAGTTGTTTTGGCTGGACCAAATGTAGTATTCTGTAAAAAGAATGATATTGTAATTTTTCCTAATGATAAGGGAGTTACTGTAGCAAATATGGAGATTGAAGGATATGGTACAGTAAAGAAGGGTATGTTCTTAAACGAACAAAGATTATTCGGAATTGCTAAGAAAAAGAGTTAAATACTTAGGTGGACGAAACAGAAGATATCCAACCCAATCAGGAACAGAAAAAAGAGCCAAAAAGGCAAGAAATAAAGCCGTATAAATACGGTACGGAATTCAATAATAAAAGAGTTTCTATGGCTGAGTTGGACAGCCTTCTGAGAACTAATGTATGTATTATTTCCTTTGTGAGGAAGCATCCAGTATCTGGTAAAAATACTTACAGAAGAATGTTATGTAGTAATTGTTATGATTTTTTGAATTCGTATAATGGTAAAGTTAAATTAAGTTATCGTCCACCAACACAAGCACCACCTTATAATCCAGCAACATATAATCTTGTGGTTACATGGGATTTGTTGATGATTGATTATAGAATGGTTAATATGAATGGATGTTTTTTAAGTTATCAATATCCAGTAAATACAAAACAAGAAAGAAACATGTTTTGGAGAGATTTGTTTAATAAGACCTTTTTATTGATGTCTCCGCCAGAAAAGTTAGGGTGGATGTCTACTTGGTAGTTGATAAATATTCTTATCCATTTAAATAAAATGAATGGATGATACACTGGAACTATTCAATCATTTCTTACAAAGGAATGTAGTTTTTGCTTTGGATAATAAGATAATTAAGGAAGGCAATCTTTTTTTGTATAAACAAAATGATTATTATTTATTCTTTTATTTAAAGAATAATAATCAAGACCAAAAGAAGTTTGAAATTCCATATCCATTTTCTATTAAAAGAGAAAAAAATTATATAATTTTGGATTATAGTTTGAGTGCTATATCAAAAGCAGATCCCGAATTATATTATAGATTGGTATCGTTAAATCAAAAATCTAGTTGTAGGTACTACAACAACAAAATTTTAGTTTTTGAAAAAAACACCCTTGATTTATCTCTCTTGTCGTAGTATCTTCCGTGAATGGCTCTACTAGATTATTTTCCGAAACAGTTCAAACCTCATTCTCAACAGGTTGAGTTGTTAAACAAAATTGATGCAGCCTTTAATGAAGGCTATAATTTTGTTATATGTTGTGCTCCCACTGGAAGTGGGAAGTCTTTTCTTTCGAAAACTCTGGCAAATATATCCAGTGAAGTGTCCGCCAGATTTAAAGATTTGATTGACTCCAACAATGCTTTCAAACTGGACAACTACGGAGACTTCATAAAGAAGGAAGATTGTCTTAATGAAAAAGCTTTCGGCGTTTTTGCGTTGACCATCACAAAAAGTTTACAAGATCAGTATACAAACTTATTTGATGATTCCAGAGCACTAAAAGGAAAGTCAAATTATCTATGTAATGTAGATCCTAAGTATGATGTTGACGTTGCTCTATGTGTTTTTACTAGCGGAATGAAAGAAAAGTGTATCTTAAATTCTACATGTAATTATTATAATTCTCGTAGAGAGATGCTCACCAATAAATTTGGTGTTTTGAATTATAGCATGTATCTTTCTCTTCCAGAACATGTGAGGAGGAGGGAGTATATTATTTGTGATGAAGCTTCTGAGATTGAAGATGAATTGGTAAAAAGATTCAGCAGATTCCTACCATATAAATTATTGAAAAGGTTGGGGTATACTCCCAAGGATATTCCAACAGAGAATTATCAAAGATTTAAAATTTGGTTGGATAATTTAGTTTTAAAAATTGGTGATGAAGTAGATGATCTTAAAAAGGCTTTATCTAAAAAAAGAGGGAAAGCTGAGATGGATTCTGATATCCAAAGATTTAAGCTATTTAATAATATGCTTAGGCAAATGCGTGGAACTTTAGATACATGGAAGGAATGTGAATATGTAGTCGAGAATAATATCGAAGGAGTTTCTTTAAAACCTCTTCGTGTTAATAATTTGGCAAAGCATATCTTCGATTTTGGTGATAAAAATCTTCTGATGTCTGCCACTATTATTGATCCAGACAATTTTGCCAAAACTTTAGGAATCAAAAAGTTCAAATATATTGAAGTAGACTCTACATTTGATCCGAAGAATTCTCCAATCTATGTAGCAACAACAAATAAATTAAATTACAAAAATCTAAAGGAGAATCTTCCTAAGATCAAAAATGTAATTGAGAAGATTTGTTCCACTCACATAAATCAAAAGGGTATTATTCATACCCACACAAATGAAATCACTCAATATCTGAGAGATCATCTGGGTGATGATCCTAGATTTTTGTTCCGTTTGGATGGTGCTGACAACGAAAAGATCTTGAGATCTCATATTGAATCTACAGAACCTACCATCTTAGTTAGTCCTTCGATGTCATATGGGGTAGACTTAAAGGAAGACCTTGCCAGATTTCAAGTCGTCGTTAAGGCTGCTTATATGCCTCTACACGATGAACGCATTAAGCGTCTCTTCAAGGAAGATAACGACTGGTATTCTAACAAGATGCTGAATAATCTTATTCAAGCTTGTGGTAGAGGAGTCCGATCAAAGGAAGATAAGTGTATTACATACATATTAGACGGAGCTATATCGGATGCTGTAATTAGAAATGCTAAAAAACTACCCAAGTATTTCCTTTCTCGTTTTGTTTGATAAATAATATAAATGTTTACCTTTAAAGAATTTTTCTTAGAATCAAAAATAGGAATTAATATAAATGATTCTGTTCAAGATTTTACTGGTCAAATTTTAAGAGGTGAAAAAACTATAGAAACTAGGGACGCTTTCTCTAAAAAGCCAGAGAAAGCGTCTCTTCATGCTTATGTAGGAAGAGAAATTGGTATTATAAGAACTGGAAAAGGTAAGGCTTTTTTAGTTGGGAAAGCTGTTATAGGAAAACCTATAGTTTATCATAATAGAGAAGAATTTGATAAAGATTATTCAAAACATTTAGTTTCGTCAGACAGCAAATTTTATATAAAACCAGAAAGAAACAAAATAGGATACCCTCTTATAAATGTAGTTCCATTAAAACCTACTCAAGTAACTACAAAAGGAATAGTGAGTAGAAGTGTTGATTACTAAATAATATTAATGTTTGATAAAGCCTTTCATTTTGAAGTTCATGATCTACTGACGCAATTCATAGCTGCGATGGATGATGTTGTTATAGGCAGATACAATAAAAACAGAGAAAAGAAAGAGGAACTCAAAGTAAGATATGTTCATGCTCCAAAAGAAAGAGTTTTATTTGATATAATAAATAAAGCTCAGAATATTACGGTTCCAGTAATATCAGTTTCTATAACTTCATTACAAAGAGATGTAGGAAGAGTTTTCAATAAAATTGATGGGCTGTATGCTCCAGTAGGAAGAAACGAAAAAGGTACTAATACGGCTAGAATACCGATGCCCGTACCAGTTAATTTGTCGTTAGCTTTATCAATAATAACAAATTATCAAAGTGATATGGATCAAATTATTTCTAATTTCGTTCCGTATTCGAATCCTTATATAATTATATGTTGGAAAATTCCAGAGGAATTTGGCGTAGAATCTTTACAAGAAATTAGATCAGAAGTTTTATGGGATGGTAATATTTCTATGGATTATCCCATAGAAATGGAAGCTGGAACTAAACCGAGATTTACTGCTACTACTAATTTTACTATTAAAGGATGGCTATTCCCAGCATCTGGAGATGATTATTATAAAAATATATATTTTGTTAAATCTAATTTCCGTACAACCAGCAAATTGAAATTAGATTATGATTCTCTTGCGAGTCTTTCTACAGAAGCTGCGGAATATGATTCTATCAATGGAGTATTAAAGGAAACTGAATTTGCTCCAATATCTGGATCTCCGTATATAACAAATTTATATATGCATACATCATCTGGGCCGATGGATGTAAATGGGAATAAAGCTATTATAGGAAATAGCAGTCCTATAATAATATTAGGAAAGAATTTTAATTATACTACTCATGTATTATTAAGTAGTAATTTATCTACATTATATACTAATCATAGCACTTTTAATTTCAAATATTATCCAACTATAAATGGATTTGATTTGCCGACTACAAATTACAAAGTAATGAGTAAGAATGCTATTTATATAAATCTACCTTTTCTCAGCGGTGATAAAGTAAATGTAAATTTTGTAGTTGTTAATGATATAGGCTGGAAAGATACAAACTCTATAAATACAAATTTGATATATATTTCTGGAGTTTAATCAATAAATAAAAACATGGCAGCTAATTTTGATAATGGTAACTCTTCTACGTTTGGTAGAGAATTGATGAATTATATTTCATCTAAACTACCTTATACTGGTTTTGATGTTGCAAAGTTAACAGATACTTTAAATCCGAAGTACAAATATTTCGAAGAGACTGGATTAAGAAGAGCGGAGTCTCTTTCTAAGCATTCCATATCTCAAAATTTTGATTACAACAATTCTTCGATAGGAAGCATTACATCTGACAAGAATTTTAGTCAAGTAATGTATGCTAATATCCAAAAGGATAAAGCGGCAAGAGTTAGAGATTACCGAGTAATGGCAGCTTTTTCTGAAGTCGCTAACGCTTTAGATGAGATATGTGATGAATGTATTAATATTGATTCTTCTACAAATAATTGTTTAAATTTAAAATTTAAAAATATACAATTATCCACATATCAAACAGAAACAATTCAAAAAGAGTTTTCTAAATATGTAAGTCATTTTGATTTCGAACATAAGGGTTGGTCTTACTTCAGACAGCTCTTAGTAGAAGGTGAAATTTTTTGGGAACATATCATTCATAAAGATTATGTGGATGAGGGTATTTTAGGAGTTGTTCAAGTTCCTTCGGAATTGATAGATCCAGTTTTCTCTAATGTACAGAACGTAATGGTGAAAGGTTTCCTATACAGGAAACCAAAATTCGATCCTAACAATCCATTAAAACAGATCGGAGTAGATTTTGTTCCTATGGATAAAAATCAAATTACTTATGTAAATTCTGATGTTTGGAACGAGAGTAAAACAATGAGGTTGCCGTTTTTAGAAAATTGTCGCAGAGCTTATAGACAATTATCTATGGTAGAAGATTCTATTGTAATTTATCGACTTGCTCGTGCTCCAGAGCGTTTGGTGTTTAATGTCGATGTTGGTAATATGCCAGCCCCAAAAGCTGAAGCTTATTTAAGGAAATTAGTTACACAGTATTGGTCAACAAAAACATATGATCCAAACCAAGGTGGTATTGTACAAAAGTTTAATCCTCAATCTATTCTAGATAACTTTTGGTTTGCAAAGCGTGCTGGTTCTGAAGGAACTAATGTTACACAATTAGCTGGTGCTGCAAATTTAGGAGAACTAGAAGATTTGATGTATTTCGTTAAGAAATTATATCAATCTTTAAAAGTTCCAACGACTCGTTTAGATCCACAAGATGCGTTTCGGGATGGTGCTGACATGCTTAGAGAAGAATTGAAGTTTGCTAGATTTATCATCAGAACTCAACAATTGTTTTCAAGTGGAATTAAAATGGGTTTCGTAACACACCTTCAAATGAAGGGTCTATGGAAAGAACTTGAATTAAAAGATGAATGTCTTCAAATAGAATTTAATGTTCCAACAAATTTCTATGAACTTAGAGAAAGTCAAAAATTAGAGTTGAAGGTTGCTAACTTCGGAAATCTTGCCTCAAACGAATCAATATCTCCAACTTTTGCACAAAAGAGATATTTGAATTGGTCTGATATAGATATCAAAGCTAATAGAGAATTTCTTAGAAAGGACAAGGAATTGAAATGGGAATTGATGCAGATAGAACAGATGGGTCCTAATTGGAAGGAAATGGTTGCTCAACAAGCTGCTGGTGGAGCACCTCCAGAAGCTGGTGGAGGAGGTGGGGGTGGTGGAGGTATGCCTCCAGCCTTTACGGGGGGTCCAGCGGGACCAGAGCCTGGAGGGCCAGAAGAAGCTGGTGGAGCACCCCCAGAAGCGGGAGGCGCACCTACAGGACCCCCAGCGGGTGGATCACCGCTTCCAGCGGGAGCACCTCCAGCATAGATAAAGACTAAATAATTACATGTCACAATGTGTAATTACACCAGTTAGTGCGTTCCAAAGCACAAATTTAAATAGTAAAATAGATTGTTTTGGTAGATTAGCAGATCGTATAGTTCGATCTTTGGGAGCACCGTTGATTTCTATTGAAACACATCAAGATCAATTATTCGAAAATATAGCTATAGCGTGTGAAATGTTTTCGAAGTATGCTGGGTATACTAGGGAATATCTAATATTGGATTCTGCTTTATATGAAAAAGGTAGAGGTATTAGATTAGATTATTTGTATACTCTTGCAAATTCTACTATCACACCTCAAAAGGCGATAAGGCATAATACCACTTCTACAGACACGGCACCATACATGGTAAATCCAGATACCTTTTTTATATCTGTATCTTCCTTAAATAAAACATTCTTTACAGTAAACGCCGAACTATCTGGACTGTACACAGAAGGTTTGGAGAGGAATGTTATTTTAAATTACAGTACGTATAATAAATTAGTGACAGCTTTCGCTGCTGATCCTGTTTTAAATCTTATACCAATCTCTTCGTTCTTTATATCTTCTTATAACGAACAAATAAGCATGAATGGAGAGGTAGATAGATCGCAAAATACAATCATATATAACAATATGTTTGACTACGATGCAATGGAATATCGCAAAGTCATAGCGGTTACAAATTTCGAAGAAGGTGCTACTACTGGTGTAAATACACTATTTACTATAGAACAAACTCTTGCACAGCAAACATACTTCAGTTATGCGATGGGTAATCATGGATTTGATCTTATTAGTTGGTATACAGTTAAAAATTGGTTAGAAACTAGAGAGAAGGTTTTAGCAACAAAAAGATCTTTTGAATTTAATGAAAGAACTCAGTATCTGAGAATATATCCCGAACCCACAGATTCGGTTAGATTTTATGGTGTGCTTGATTGTTACATAGAAAAACCAATTAGAGATCTAATAAAAGAAACTTGGGTATATCAATATGCATTAGCATTAACAAAAATTTCAGTTGGATATGTAAGAGGTAAATTTTCAAACGTGAATTTATTCGGTGGACAAGTATTTCTAGATAGTATTAAAGCTGATGGAATACAAGAAAGAGATAAACTCGAAGAACATTTATACACAAATGCTGCTGGACTTGGAGATAGTTCTCCTTGCGAATTTTTAATAGGTTAATTATGAAATACTTACAATATATGTTATGTTTGGTATTGTTAATTTCGGGCTGCACAACCACAGCCGTACAGCACACTATTTACCAACAGAAAATAGAACAAAAACGAGAAAAACTTACAGATGATGCCAAAGATTTTTTGGTGAAAGCAACACAGATGTTACAGGTAAATTCTGGAACTATTGACATTAATAGAGTCAAATCGTTATTAGAAAAATCTCAATCTTTATTAGGAGTAGATTCTGATGATGGAAAAGAGTTAAAAGAATTAAATGGGAAAGAATTAGATAAAGCAATTAATAAAATTATAGAAGAATCTGAAGAAGAAAAGGAAGCTATCGCTGATTTAAGAAAAAAAGATGAAGATACGATAGCTAAAATGATAACCGATGATATTAAAGCACAAACTATAAAAGAATACGAAAGAGGCAAGACTTTTAAATTATATGCCATATGTGCCACTATACTTTCTATATTAGGAGCTTTATTTTATTTCTTTCCTACTAAATTTTTAAGTATTGGAAGCAGTATAATATCTTTCTTCTTTAAAAAATAATATGCCACCAATTTTCAAAAAAGATGAAAGATATAAGCAAGGGATTTTCAAACCTATAAATCCTCAAAAATTTATAGGAAAAGTTGCTATTTTTAGATCTTCCTTTGAAAGGAAATTTTTTTTATGGGCTGATAAAAATCCTAATGTTATTGAATGGGGATCGGAGAATATTATTGTTCCCTATAAAAGTCCTATAGACGAAAAGTATCATAGATATTACGTGGATACTTATGTTGTAATAAAAGAAGGTAATAATATTAAGAGGTATTTGATAGAGATTAAACCTTTTGCTCAAACACAACCACCTAAACCTTCGAATAGAAAAAAGCAATCTACTATGCTTTACGAAAATGTACAGTGGGTTATTAATCAAGCAAAATGGGATGCCGCAAAAAAGTTCGCAGCATCCCGTAATGCAGAGTTTTTAATATTGACCGAAAAGGAATTATTTTAAAATGATATTACTTTAATAAATTGATATGATTCTTTATTAACTTTAGGAGCTGGTTTTTTCTTAGGAGCTGGTTTCTTTTTAGATTCTGGTTTAACTTCTGGTTTCTTTTTAGGAGCTGATTTCTTTTTAATAATAGGAGATTTAGTTTTAGTAATTTTCTTAGGTTGTTGTTGTGTTCTTAGTCTTTCTTGATGTGCATCCCTGTCGGGGTCGGCCAATGTTTCCCCAGCAAGATTTTCTGGTGTTTCTCTTTCTGGTACATGTGTATCAGAATCCATTTCATCTGGATTGAATCGTTCTTCTCCAGTGAATAACAAATGACTTATTTTCTTAATACGATCCCAATTCGGGCCTTGTAGTTCTCTAGTGTTTGTTACAAACACATGTTCGAAATCATCTCTTTGAGATTTACCACCAAATGTAACTTGTTGTAATACTTTTCTTTCTCCTCCTTGGAAAGTTCTGTTTACAAATTTTGTAATAAAGGAACGTACTGCATTTAATTCTGAATCATCATTTGGATTACCACCATAATTTTCTTGGTAGATAGAACCTAGTTTATTAAACAAAACAATCATAAGTTTCCTCTCCTTTTCGGTTTCCACTAAATTTCTAGCCGCTTTGATAGCAGAAATTAAATCTGGTAGCCTGAAATTTGGAACTACGAATGGACCAATGTCTGGATGTTCTGGAAATGGATTATATGCACTCTTTTGATTTATATTATCAGTTCTTAGATATTCCATTAAAGCAGATCTTGCTTCATCTCTTCCACCAAAATCATCAGCTACTAAATCTAGTATATTAATTAGATTTCCTTTACTGACATCAGATTCGATATTTCTATTAAATCTTGTATCTTTATGTCTTTGTTCTTCTTCTGGAGAAGTTACAGATACTCCTCTTTTATGAGCACCAGCAGCAGCTTTTAATCCATATTGACTCCGAGGCATATCTGCTTCTGCTAATATATTTAAATATTTTTCAAAAATTAAATTTTCGTCATTCATTAACGAATATTTATCTTTTATTAATATTTTAAGATAAATATCTTAAAATATAAATAACTTAACCTAAATAATTTTATGTCATTAAGATTGATCGTTGAAAAACCAGCTCCAGAAGAAGAATTCGAATATATTGTCGAAGAGAAGGATCGCAACAGTCCTTCGTCTCTTTTTATTAAGGGGCCTTATATGATGGCTGAAAATTATAATAGAAACAATCGTCTATATCGTTTGGAAGAAATGGTTAACGAGGTAAGTCGTTATAAAACAGAAATGATCAAAACTAATCGTGCTTTAGGGACATTAAATCACGAAAGCAGTGCAGAAGTTAATTTGGATAGAGTATGTCATATAGTAACTGATCTTTATCAAGAAGGTAATGTTTTTCATGGTAAGAGTAAAGTGCTAACTACTCCTAGTGGACATATTGTAAGAGCACTTATTAACGATGGCGTAAAAGTTGGTATGAGTTCCAGAGCTTTAGGGCAACTTGTAGAAGCTTCTGGTGGTAAAAATATTGTTAAAGATTTTCGTTTAATATCAATTGATTGCGTTGCTGATCCTAGTTTTCCTAAAGCTTTCGTAAATGGTATCCTAGAATCTAAACAATGGGTATTAGGAGAGTCTGGTCAATTCGAAGAAGTATATGCTGATTTTGAAAATAGCATATCAAAACTACCAAAGGTTCAAGTAGAACAATATTTGAAAGAATGTATATTAAACTTCTTAAATAAAATTAAGTAACACACTAAATAAAACTATGGATCTTATAAAAGAAAACGCAATAAAGTTTATTGATGCCATGCTAGTAGATAACTATAGCAAAGCACACAAATTTTTAGAAGTCATTGTTAATGAAAAGGTAAAAGAAAAAATCGCAAAAGCGATAAAGGATGAACACCCCTTCAAAAAGAAAAAGAAAAGTGATAAGAAAAAGAAGGATGATAAAAAGAAGGATTCTAAAAAGGATTCTAAAAAGGATTCTAAAAAAGGAAAATTTCCTTTCTTCTTAAAAAAAGGAAAGAAATTGGAAGAGAAAAGTAAATAATTTAACACAGAAAGACTAACTATTATTATGGCAACAGAAATTTCTAAGCTTTTAAAGGAAGCTACTCAAGGTATATTAACTGATGAAACTTTAACACAAATTCAAGAAGCATTTGATAGTGCTGTTGACGAAAGAGTTAAAATTCATGTCGAGAAAGCTTTAATCGAACAAGATTCTGAATATACCCAAAAGGCAGAACAGTTATTAGAAGCTATTGATAAGGATCATTGTAAAAAGTTAGAACGTGTTGTTGAAGCTTTAGATGCCAACAATGCAAATAAATTACAAATGGTTGTTGGTAGATATAGAAAAGTTATCAAGGAACAAGCTAATCAATTCAAGGATGAATTAATTGATAAAGTATCTGATTATATTTCTATCTTCATCGAATCCAAGATCCCACAAAAATCAATTAACGAAGCTGTTAAGAATCACAAGGCTAGAATCATACTAAACAATTTGAGAGAAAATCTTGCAATTGATTCCGCTTTGATGAGCGAATCATTAAAGGGTGCTCTTATAGATGGTAAGAATCAAATTGATGAAGCTCGTAAGCAAGCAAGTAAAGCTAGCACAGAATTAGTCGAACTTCGCGAATCTTTAGACAAGTCCAAAGCTAAGTTAGTTTTAGAACAGAAGACTGCACATTTAAATGCAAAGAAGAAGGAATACGCACTTCGTGTATTTGAAGGCAAGTCCCCAAAATTCATAATCGAAAATATCGATTACACTCTTTCGCTTTTTGATAAGAAGGAAGAAGAACGTCTTAGCACTTTAAAGGAAGAAGCTTTTGAATCTCGCAAAGTAAAAGCTGATAGAGTTGTCTTGGAAGAAGATACGCAAGATTCTTCACAAGATACTCAAGAAAATTTCGGTCACGTTCAAAATTATATGAACGAGTTAGGTAAATACTAATATGTTTACCTACAAAAATTTGGTAGAAGTATAAACATACTTGAGTTCCTGCACGTTACAGTAACATGCTTGAGGTCGAAAAACAAAAAGAAAGAAACAAAACACATATGAAACAAATCAAACCCGCACAATCGTATATCGATCAAGATCGCGCAAGACTTCTTTTAGAAAAGTGGGCACCAGTGCTCGACTATACTTCTAAGAATGTTGCAGCTATCGAAGATGACAACACTCGTTTAAACACTGCAATGCTTTTGGAAAACCAAGAAGCCTATTGCTTACGTGAAGCTAATGTTGCTGGAGGAAACTCAGGAGCCTTTGGCTACGGTGGTTCTTCCATTGGTAATGGTGACTCCGCAAACGGTTTCCCAGCTAACAGAGACTCTTACGCACAAGGTGATGCTCGTCTTCCTAAGATCTTGATTCCCATGATCCGCCGTACCTTCCCTGAATTGATCACCAACGAAATCGTTGGGGTTCAACCAATGAGTGGTCCTGTTGGTCTCGCATTTGCACTTCGTTACAAGTATAGCAATCAAACTCTTGGTGGTAATTACCAAGACACTAGTGTTGGATCATCATCCCCACTTAGTGGACAATGGTTGCCTGCCCCAGGTGGAGTTAATGCTCACACCAATCCTCAGGTAAACTATACTGGTCAGAAGACTCCAGAAGGTGACAATGAATTAGGATTCCAACATCTCGATTCTAGTTACACTGGTGTTCGCAATAACGCACTATCAGGAAATGCTGATTGGGCCTTCGCAAATCAAGATCGTGGCGTAGCCGAACTTCTCAAGAATTTCGAAATCAACGCTAACATCCCAACTGTCGAAGTCTCCTTCGAAAAGACCGCTGTTGAAGCTGGTACTCGTAGACTAGGTGCTAAATGGTCCGTTGAGCTAGAACAAGACTTAAAGAACATGAACGGTATCGACATCGATGCTGAGATCACAAATGCTATGGCATATGAGATCCAAGCTGAAATCGACCGTGAAATGATTATCCGCATGATCCAAACCTCCTTAAATGGTGGTTTCGGAAAGGGATATTCTGTATGGTCTCCAATGTCTGCTGACGGTCGTTGGTTGGTTGAACGTAATCGTGACTTCTACCAGAGAGTTATTATCGAAGCAAACCGCATTGCTATCCGCAATCGTCGTGGACCCGCAAACTTCATCGTAGCAACACCTCGCGTGTGCGCTATTTTTGAAATGCTCCCCGAATTCCAGTGGGTAACCGTACAGGGCAATGTAACTACCCAGCAAACTGGCGTAGCTAAGGTTGGTTCACTCGGTGGCAGATTCCAGATCTATCGTGATACCCGCACCGAAGTACAGAACAGTAATGTTTATGGTGACTTAGGTTATACAGGCCAGACCCCAGGTGTAGAGTACGCTCTACTTGGTTATAAAGGCTCAGAGTTTTATGACTCTGGTATTATCTATTGCCCATATATTCCTGTCATGATTCAGAGAACTATCGGGCCGAATGACTTCGCTCCCCGCGTTGGTCTCTTGACAAGATATGGAGTGGTAGATAATATTTTTGGAGCTGCATTGTATTACCATACAATCATTCTCAAGAATCTTGGTCAGGCATTTACTCCTGGGAACCAGGCCGTATATTTTTAAATTTAAGTATTTAAAAATAAAGCACTTATAAAGAACCACAGAGAAATCTGTGGTTCTTTTTTGTTTCATACTAAATACTATGTATGAAATCATTTAATAAATTAACAGACAATCTTCTATTAGAAGCAAAAGAAGATGTAAACGAACTTCACAAGTTTATAGAAAAAAGAAAAACTGGTGCTGATAAAATTCGTAAAAGTTCCGAAGCAAAAGGTGGTCCCGCTATATTAACAGCAATACATTTTGCAGCTAAAGAAGTCCCATACAAACAAGCCTTACAATTATCTACAAAAGATTCTTGCAATAAGACTTTAAAGAAAAAAGGAGATGAACTAGCTTCTAAATTAAAATCTTGGCATACTATGTCCCAAAAAGAATTTCAACATGTGATGGGACAATTAGAAGCTTATGGAGAAGTATATATAAAATCAGTTAAACCTGATTCTATTAAATTGGATTAATTACGAATCGTATTTAATTTTTCTACTTTATATCCTTTAGATGATTTAATAATATTATTAGAACATCTATTTAGATTGGAAGCTTCTAATTTATTTTGTTTTGCGTATTCAGTTAAATTATCCACTATTATTTTATTTCCATGTGGATCAACTATTAAAAAATGTCCATTATATTTTGTTTTCTTGTTTTCTATTTTTAAGTCATATTTATTTTTTACCCAGATATATTTTTTTGGTTTATTTATAATAGAACTTATATTATTTGGTTTACAATTTAATGTTTTAGCTATATCTTTTACTTTAACATTTTTATTATATAAATTAAACATTAAAATTACTTCATCATCCGTAAATTTGCGTTGAGATTCGAAATGATTTATTAAATAAGATTCATCAAATTTTAACCCTAATGTAGAAGCTGCTGTTTTACATATATTGTATTTCGGAACTAATGTATCTAAAAAATATTGTTCCTTTTCAATACATTTATCTTTTGAACATATTTCTAAAATTGAAAATATAAAATCTATATTTTTGTATTTATTATAACTATGTTGAAGAAATTTACATGGATTTTTATTTATATGTAGTAATCTTCTATGATTTAAAAATCTTTTATTAAAACTAATAGAAGCACTTCCTATATAAAATTCATTATTAACAGGATTTTCTATTTTATAAATTCCTGTTTGTTTTAAATTTTCTTCTAATGTTATTAACATATTATTTCCAATCTTTGCAAGCCATTGCTTGTGGCGAACCTGCTTTAGCATGTGAACAATTATGTCTTTTTTTAAAGCTCTTCTTTCTTTTTGTATTACCAGATTTTCCAGTTACTCTAACACCAGCTTGACCCCAGTGTATGCGTTTAATACTGCCATCTGATTGGCGAGCACACTTAGTCCACTTCTTTCCTTTCCTTGTTGAAGAAGCTTTCTTTGTTACTTTAGTACACTTCTCTTCCATCAACATTACATAATTAATTAACTCATCAAAGTTCATAATATTATTTATCCACTATAGAAAAAATATAATAATATAGATAAATAATAACATGGCTACTTTTTCAAATCATGTTTTTGATGCTTCCACTCAAACACCTCCACCACTTAACGTAAGTTTATCTGGTTCTAGCAATAGTGTTATATTACGTTCGTTAGGAACCCTTAGTGGTAAGACCGTTGCTGGTTTATTATATAATGAAATTAGCACTGCCACAACTGCAACTACTAGTGTATCTGTTGCTGTAGGGACTGTATTTTCAGTACATCCAAAGTATGATGGTTCTACTTTTGCATTATATTTTACTGATAAATCAACTTGTTTATTCACTGTCAATACTGCATATGGAACGGATGTAGTTCAATATTTAGCTGCTAGTGTTATTGGTTATGAAAATAGAGGTCCTAGTGAAGTGAGAAGATTTGCTATAGAAGGTTAAGTTATTTTTTGTTTAAAAAACCCCGTCTAAATGACGGGGTTTTTTGTTATATACTATTAAATATTTTTATGGGGCTAATATTTGAAAGATCTAAAACTGGTTTTTTAAATCCAGTTAATAGTACAGTAGATAAATTAATTTCTGCATCAAATGGATTGATGTGTTTAAAGAGTACAATATTCGGTGGCATACCGAATCTTTCTGGTATAATGATGGGATTAGCTGGAATGATTGCTGGTATGATATCAGCAATTGTAGCATCAGTTACAGATGTTATAACTAAAAGAGTAGGTCAGATTGTGAATTCTATTTTATCTCCAATAAGACAGATAGAACAAATTATTACAGATATTACAAAAGTATTAATATCTACTCAAAATATTTTAGATAAAGCATTAAACATGAATTCTTATTTTCAAGACAAACAGAATTGTGCTAATTCAGCAGCGCAATTAATGAATTGTTTAGCGCAATCCGCTATAAATAAAATATCTTCGAAAGTTGCTATGGATGTAGATAAATTTGTAGGACCAATAGCAAATTCAGTTTCTAAAGAAGCATTCAAAGTTAATGGAAGTATTTCTAATTACGTTAATAGACAAACTGGATTTATTGCAAAAGCACAATTACAGACTAAATTATTAACATAATATGGGAAATCCTTTAGACGAAAAGCATTACGGATTCTTTAAAGGAATTGTTGTTCAGAACAATGATCCAGAAAGAAGGGGAAGAGTTAAATTAGCAATACCAGAATTTATTGTAGAACATGTGAGAGATGCTGGATTAGATCCAGATGTATACGCATGTAGATTTATTGGAGGAGAGAACATTACAAGTATATTCAATGCAGAAACTTTAAAGAAATTCTGTGATAATTTAAGATGGGCTGAACAAGCAGCACCACTTATAGGAGGTGGTACTTCTGGAGTATTTGATGCAAAAAATAAAATAGCTACTGTAGGAGAAGGTCATAGAGGAATTTTGAGAGAACCAGTAGCAGAAGAAAGTGTAACACCTTCTGGTGAATCTGTATCACCGAAAGCTGCCATGTCAGTTCACGGAACTGCTGGAGGATTCGATCAGGGTGTGCGAACGGGAATGTGTGATGTATATAATCAATCATATGCACCAACGGCAATTAACAATGCTACTAAAGGAGTGTTTTCAGTTCCTCGTGTAGGTTCTCAAGTATGGGTATTTTTTGATGGAGGTAGTTTATTACACCCAGTATACATGGCATATGTATATGATCAAAACGATTGGAATAGTGTAATGAATCCACAAGGAGCCAATCCCAGTCTTCATTATCCCGCTGGTAGCGAGAACATGCAAGATGAGGAACCATTCTTTTTTACTGGACAAACAGTTATCAATACTAAAGCGGGTTCATTAGAATTTATAGAAACAGATGACTTTGAAAAAATAAAACTATCACATTATAGTGGTTCGTTTTATGAAATAGGAAATGGAACAACAGTAGAAGTAAATGTTTCTAATAAAGCAACTGTAACAAATATAAACGAACACCATACAATAAAGGGAGATAGTTCATTTGTTTGTCATGGAGATAGACATGAAGTTTATAGAGGACACTTTCATATAACTTATGGAGATCCAGATAACAAAACTTTATATGATGATTGGGTAGAAACTGCGTCTCCAGCATTTGCACATGCAGCACAATTCGAACAAAAAGAAAGAGTCATAAAAGATCCAACTAAAGATGGTGCTGCCAAAAGTAATGCAAATACAACTAACAAACATCCAAACAGATTAACTTTTAATACTGGGAATTGGGCTGGAACTTTGAAAGGCATGAATCCATCTTCACATGAAAAGAGAATACAACACGAATATATGGGATCACAAGGCGGATTTAAGGTTGAACCTGTTTAAGTGATGTGTAAATACTGTCATGGCTGATATAAAGAATACTCAAGAATTTGAAAAGGGTAATCAGGAAGAAGTTTTATTAAAAGTATCAGAGAATTTATTACCAATCGAACAGCAAATCAAGGCTGGTGGTGATCAGCATATCACATACGAAAAAAATAAGTATGAACATATCGGTTCTGTTACAAATCAATTCCCCCCTATTCGTGTAGATGTACAAGGCAAGTTCAGACCTAAGTCTGTAGATATATCTGGTAAGGGATCTTTTGTTAATTATCAGCCAGTATCATATACTGAAGAAGTAGAAAATACTAGATTCCCTTGTGGAACATATTCTGTAATGGTAGGAAACAGATATGATTTAAGTGTAGGTAATGGAGGTATAGGATTTTCTACTGGTGGTGGAATGCGAATAGCTGCGGGTGGTAGAGCAAACATAACTTCAACCAAGGAAGTTAATATAGCATCTGGTGAAGGTAATGTAGATATTAAAGCTGCACAGAATTTATCTCTAGAAGCAGACTCGATGAATTTAACTTGCCCTAATCAAGTTGTAGTTGATTGTAATTTAGGAGTAACTAGGAATGCCATTATTAATGGATGTGCTTTTATTGATGGTGAAGTATATTTACATCACGTAACATGTCCAGCAGAAGTACAATATACTGGTGGTGGTATTGGTAGCTTTGGTCAATTGATGACGGGAGCTGGTCCAGGTGGTTCTGAAAAAGGTGGTGGAGGTACTACTGTTATAGGATATGCAGATGTAAGCTTTATAAAAGATATGCTTACACGCCCCTTAGCAGATTCTAGGGGAGACGTTCATGCATATTCTTGGAATGGGCCAGATAAAGTTCCCGTCCTTGTTTTATCTGAGGGAGGTACACCATTAGCATCTAGTGCTGGTAATGGAGGATCAAAATCAAACCCAACATTTTCTGTATTTGTATATCCACACGAACATCCATTTAATAATATTCCAATTACATTTACAACTGGAAATGAGCAAATGAGAGGTGCTGCTTCTGGATTAAATAATTCAACATCAGCGGGAAATGCTAAACCTATTGTAAATGGCTACAAGGTTCCTGGCGGTTAGTATTCTCCATTATAGTTCTATATTGAATCCATTGACAGAAATTAGCATGTACTCCAAAAGTAGCTTGGGCCGAATGTTCCAAAGGACTGAAATGTCCTTCCTTCAACAACTGATCATGTAGAGTATAATCTCTATCATAATTAATAATACCATCAAAAGTTTTATAAGAAACTCTGGCTGCTCTAGCTGTAGCTATTTTAAGTTTTTGTTCAATTGATAAACCATCTGTAAATCTATCACCGAATGGTATATGCCAATCTCCATTTTTTAGTTCTTTAGGAGAACTAGCTTTCATGGCATCTTGCATTTTATATGCAAGTTCTCTAATTTCTGGTTGAGCTGCACTATGCGCTCTTAACTTAAAGAAATTATCATATTCTGTAGCTGTAAGAAGAGTCTTGATATGAAAAAATGGCTCCATTAAACGGTTGGCAATTTGCTTATGGATTTTAAGATCATTTAATTTTTTAGCATAAACAACAGCAGAATCTCTTGCTTCATTCCAAATTTGCATTGCTTTAATTTTAGTTGCTTCATCAACTTCATTATCTGCCTGCATCCCCTTTTGGTTAGCACCCCAATGAATAGGAATAGCTGGATCTGTTAAAACATCTTCAATAAATTTTTCAATAGGAATCGCTCTTGACGAGGCTGCATTTCGACTAAACATTCTATGCGTCATTACTTCGGCATGAATGAAGCGAGGATATGTCAAAACAAAACTAGTTATCCTCTTATTTCTAGATGAAGTATTAATACTATCAGCAACAATCTCAGCAGTGATCATTTTCGGATATTATCACAAAACAAATGTTTGTAAAGGCGAATTTAGACAATACCATCTACTAGGCCATATTTCAGACAAGTTGACGAGTCAAACCAAATATCTCTTTTTAATATGTTGTCTAATTCTTTCATGGGAATTTTAGTATATTCTTTATATAAAGATTTAATAACTCCCATGATTCTACGGTTATTTTCGTTTTCGTCTTGTAGACGCTCAAAAGTTCCAGCACAAACAGAACTTAATTGATGGATTAACATAAATCCATTTTTACCAATAAATCTTTTTTTACCAACAATACTAATAAGAGTCGATGCGCTTGCAGCAGCGCCTTCCACATAAGTATAAACTTTTGTTTTCATACTTCTAATAGTATCTACTGAAGATAGACCAGCTAAAACATCTCCTCCATAACTATGAATTCTTAGATGTATTGTCGGATCAAATTCCGAATCATTCATAGTTATTTTAGCATGTTGCATTCTTATATCCAATTCTCTAAGCAATCTATTTAATTCGCTGCAACTAGATCCAGATATTTCTGCATAGAAATGTATTGTATTATCCAATGCTTTGATAGATCCATTAGGAAGCAAGAGATCTGACGTTGGTAATGATTGAGGTGTTTCCTTGAATAATTCTTCCTCAAATTCTTCAGACCCCCAATATTTTTTCATATGTTATTATTTATTATAAAACCCGAGAAAGTCCAAGTATGAAAATCCTTTTACCATCTTCATCATCAACATCAATAGCAGTGCATTTCACTTTTGATATTAATCCAGTAACACGATGTTGATATCTGAAAATTTCTTCGAAAGGAGTATTATATGTAATCATATTATGCCACTTTTTTTGTATATTTTGTCTATCATCTATATGAACTGATAATAACCAGTGATGACCAGAAGCATCATCCTCAGATAATCCAGTAAGAGATGTCCATTTACTATTTACTTTTATACATCTACCTTCTGCGTCACATACAAATTGTGCTAGCTCTAAAGTATCTAATATAGAATTTACAAGTTTACTATTTAATTTTATCTCATGATAGATATCTTTTTGCATATCCTTTATCTTTACAACTAACTCAGGCGTCTCTTTTATTAAACGAATCAAATTATAGGTATCAGTTTTTTTAAAGAATTTTGAAGAAAATTTATAAAATGCGTATAAAGATCCTATTATGGCTATACAATAATAAATTGTGTTAACATTGGATGATGTGAGTATATATAACGAATTCATTTAATTATTTGTTTAAATTATCGTTTGTAATTTCAGTTAATAAATTATTCTGAGAATTATTATTATCTGAAATAGTAGTATCTAAGAATGCTTTTATGGAGATGAGTCCAGGGAGTAGAGATTTGAATGTAATTTTAATCCAATCTAAATTAGAAATTTCTCCTAAATCATGTACATTTATAGCATCTAATAAAGAAACGAATGATATAATTCCACTTACAATAACATATAAAGACATTTTTGCTATTAACTTCCATGTATGCATATATATTATTTATCCAAAAACATAACAAAAAGGGATTAGATATTTAATCTAATCCCTTCTGTTGCAACATTTTTCATTAAATCACCAATGTCTTATAACACCAGATATAATAAAAATGCATGTTATTATATGCATAAGCCACCAAAATGTTCTAATAATGGCAGCTATATCTGACTGGGTATTGTCTTCTGCTATTTTATTACCCATTGTTTTACACCAAATCTCCCAGATATTTTTCATGGATTTGTAATCTTATCAGCTATGTCTTGAATAGATTGTCTTTTTTTTCCTTCTACTTTTTGAGCATATTCATTAAGCATCCTAAATGCATACTCGATCCTAACCCAAGATAAACTAATATTATCTATCTTAGGTGTTTCTATATTACCATCATTTATACAATAAAGCAATACAGATATTTCGTCTGGACTTAATCTATTTAATTTATGAGTAGGTATCATATTAAGCTTCGCAACTCTTACAATTCATTATTGACCTGGCAAGCTCTTGGGCTGGGTTTGCGCTACGCTGGTAGTATAGACTTTTAATTCCCATTTCCCATGCGAAAACCATAAGTTCATTTACTTCTTTTGGTTTTGTATTAGGAGGAATCATGATATTTAGACTCTGTCCTTGATCAATATACTTCTGTCTTTGTGAAGCTTGTATTACAATTTCCTTTTGGCTAATCTCACCAAAAGTTTTATATATATCCTTTTCTTCTTGTGATAAGAAATCTAAATGTTGAACGCTTCCCCCTTTCACCAAGATACCTCTCCATACATCATCAGTATCTTGATTTTTTTCTTGTAATAAAGATTTTAGATATGGGTTTCTAAACGTGAATTTTCCTTTAGAAAGGTCCTTAACATAGTAATTAGAATTAAGAGGTTCAACGCTAGGGGATACTTGTCCTAGAATAAACGAACTAGAAGTAGTAGGAGCCACTGCTAGTGTAGTGGTATTTCTACGTCCATATCCTTTTAATAAAGGAGCTTCTCCAAATTTATCTGCTAAATCACAGGTAGCTTGATCTGCTTGTTGTCTGATAAATTTCCAGACTTCTACGTTCAGAAATTTAGCGTCCATGCTTTCAAATGCTATATTCTTCTTTTGAAGAAGTGAATGCCATCCCAATACACCCAATCCTAGTGCTCTATGATTAACAGCAAAGTTTCTAGGTGCTTGCATGTACTTATCATTTTCTGTTTTATCAATAAATTCAGTCATTACTGCATCAAGAAAATGAATCATGACTTGCACAGCATCAGTGTTCTTCCATTCATCCCATGTTTCGAGATTCATAGAAGCCAAATTACAAACAAATGACTCGTCTTTATTATTTGGTAAATTTATTTCCGCGCAAAGATTTGAATGTAAGATCCTCATTCCCTTGTCTTTATAAACTTGAGGAGCATTGTTATTTGCATTATCAGAAAAGAAAACGTATGGATATCCACTTTCAAATCTCTTTTTGATAATATCACCCCATACTTTTCTTTTTTGTTTATCTCCTTCTAACATCGATTTCATCCAATCGTCTGAAACACAAACTCCAATAGAGATATCTTGAATAGGATTACCTTCGCTTTTAATCTTTAGAAATTCTTCGATATCGGGATGATCTACTGGAAGATATGCAGCAAATGATCCTCTACGAACATTTCCTTGAGATACCACATGCATCAGCGTGTCGTAAATTTCCATGAAATGTACTGCCCCCGTAGAAACACCCCCAGAAGAAATAGCAGCACCTCGTCCACGAATATCTCCGAAATATCCTGAAGTTCCACCACCACCTTTTGTCATTATTCCTACTTCAGCAGCTTTTTCTAAGATACCTTCCATTGTGTCAGGAATATAAGATCCGAAACAACTAATAGGCAATCCTCTTTCTCTGCCGTAATTACTCCACAGAGGACTACTTAAAGAGTAAGCTCCCATAGAAATATACTTAATAAATTTATTATGATATTCTTCTCCTAGATATTTTTTAGCAGCATTAGCGATATCAGAAATGCGTTGTTCTGGAGTTTCATCTTTTACAAGATAACCTCTCTCCAGAAAAGTTCTAGAGTCTTTATTTAACCAATATATATTACTCATATTTTTATTTAAAATAATTCCGATTCGTCGAAACATTGATTCTTTTTAGCATAACCAGTATCTTTTGAATGGAAAAAATCAGTCATGTTGTTGCCCAATAATTCTTCTTGAAACCACATAGTAGCAGAAAGAATATCCTTATCTACCTCAAATACTTGAGGAAATCCAATTTGTACTAAAGACTCGTTTATACGATCCTTTACAAACTCTTTTAAAGTAATTGCATCTAAACCTTCTTCTTTAATTCCATTGATCATCCAATCAATAATTGCAGATTCAGATTCGAATGCTTCTTTAGCTTCTTTCACAATCTTTTGAGTAAGTTCTTCATCAAACAAATCTGGATATTCCTCACGAATAGTATTAATTAATTTAATGCCGACTAAGGCATGAATATTTTCTTCGTTACGAGTATAACGTACTTGCTGATCTGTATCCTTTAATACATTTTTAAAACGTGCAAACCAATTTATAACATAAAACTGGCTGAACAAAGATACATTTTCTACAAATAAAGTAAAAAGAATTAATGCATATAGATATTGTTTCTTGCTATCTTTATAAAAACGATGAGTATACTTACGAAGATACTTAACTCTTCCTTCGATCCATCCCAATTTAAGATTCTCTTCGAAAACATTCTCCAAACCCAATACAGAAATCAATCGTTCATACGCATTATTATGTATGACTTCTACATTAGCCATTACATATCCTAAATCTGATAGGCTGGGATGGGGTAAATTCTCTCCTAACTTAGCCCAGAAGGTCTTTACTGCTATCTCAATCTGACCAATCGCAGAAAGAGTTCTAATAACTATCTCCTTTTCTTTCTCTGAAAGATTAACTTTAAAGTCTTGAATATCTGAACTAAAATTAAATTCTTTATCTGTCCAAAACCCATTATGCATGGCTTCGATGAATTTATCTGTCCAAGGATAATGGTTAGGTTTACGCGAAATTTGTTCGTCAAATATCATAGCTTATATATTTAGATATAGTTGTACTAGTAAAAATAGTACTTAAAAAATCAATTAATTGGATAAATACTAACGTAGTGCAGAAATATATTCAGATACGTCTGGGTCTGATTTTTTAATACTACTATTTTCGTAAGTAGCTGTTTCTTCGTCATCTACAGAAAGAATCTCTTTTACTTTCTTATCGGAAACTTCTGGAAGACCTTCTTCAGATTTTAACAAATCTCTAATCTCTTTTACTTTATAACCCCGCTTAAGAAGATTCTTAGCTTGTCTAGAAACATATAAAGAATTGTATTTCTCTTCTGTTCCGTATTCTAATACCTTTTTATCGTAATATTCGTTACCAACAGTAATTACTTTACCAGTTATTAGACAACAAAGCTTATGAGACATGGTGCTATAGTAGCAGAAAACCCTTCGAAGTCCACCTAAAACACTTAAGAAATGAGTTCTGTAATTACATTACCAAAGTTATCAGTAAGCCTAAATTCTCTTCCGTTGTAATTGTATGTAAGCTTTGTATGATCAAAGCCCATAAGGCGTAGAATAGTTGCATGGAGATCGTGGATATGAACAATATCTTTTACTGCTGTTCCACCAGTTTCATCGGTTTCACCGTAACGCTGACCTCCTTTTACGTTTCCTCCAGCCATCCATACGGAGAAGGCTTTTCCGTTGTGGTCGCGTCCAGGTAGCCCCGCACCGCCGCCAGCAGTAACTGTACGACCAAATTCACCACCCCATATAACTAATACAGAATCTAATAATCCTCTCTGTTTAAGATCTGTAAGAAGTCCCGAAAATGCTTGATCATATCTAGACGCAGTAGTGGTCATAGCTCTCTTAATGTCGCTATGATGATCATAGCCACCTACACTTACCTGAACGAAACGAACTCCTCTTTCTACTAGTCTTCTAGCTATCATCATCTTATTACCTTCTTCGTTTCTACCATAAAGATCCTTTATATTTTCTGGTTCTTTTGTTAGGTCAAATGCATCAGTAGCTTCTGTCTGCATTTTAAATGCCGTCTCAAATGCCTCTATACGAGATTCTAACTGAATATCCTTTTGAAGTTTAGCCATATGCATTTGATTAAATTGTTTAGATAAATCTAATTGTCTTCTTTGTCTATCTAAAGTAGAAAATTCGCTACGAATGTTAGCTAGAATTTCTTCTGCTCGCATCGTTGATCTATACTGAACATTACATCCTTGATATATAGATGGAAGAAATGCACACTGTCTCCATTCGGGAGCACCATTTAAAGATATAAATGCTGGCATATTCTGATTTAAAGATCCTAAACCATAAGTAAGCCAACTCCCTAAACTAGGTTTTGGTAATTGTGTAGAACCAGTATTAAACATCTTTGCAGCAATTCCATGATCTGGAATATCTGTTTGCATAGAATTGATAATAGCAATATTATCCGCATGTCGGCCTAACTTAGACCACACTTCAGATATATTTAAACCAGATTTACCGAACTGTGGGAACTCAAAAGGAGAGGCTAATAGATTCCCAGATCCCGCTTTTTGTCCATCTCTCTTTTGTAGTTCTGGTTTATAGTCAAAAGTATCAACATGTGATGGCGCACCCGAAGCAAAAAGTTGGATAACGGCTTTTGCTTTGACTGGAAGTGGGGGTGCCTTTGCCTCGAAAGGAGATACAGCTTCAGCCGTTTGTGGGTCGATTCCTAACATTGCTGCTAATGATAATCCTCCAATACCCCAGCCGAAATCATTTAAAAAATCTCTTCTAGTATGGAACTCTGTTGGATGGTTTCCGCAATCTTTCATAAATTATTTTTTGTTTTTTGGTTTAGAACTCTTTGTTTTTTTCTGATACCACATATTACCAACTAAAGCATTAGGACCCATTTTATTAATATTACCCAAGAACTCTCCACCTCCATTAGGTAATACCCCGTCTCTACTCGGTCCTTGGGTGAGATTTGGAGAAAATTGAGGATACCTTTTAGCTAGTGTATACTCTTTTAAAAGCTTCTGTACTTTTTCATCAAACTTCATAAATGTATTTAACTAAATAATCTTATGGATCATAATTATTACAAGATATCTGATGTTTACAGGAATAGAATTCTAGGAGAAACCACGGGAGCTACAAATGATATGAAGAATTCGTATCAAACTACGGCTTCGATGCAGGGGCCAGGGAATGGGCCAGTAGCGGGGAGTCAAGGTGGGATGTCTCAGGGAGGTAATAATGTAATGTTCCCTGATGACCAAGAATTAAGTAATTCTCAAAAAGCTTCCATGCTGATAAAATTTTTTAAAATGGAAATAGATGACGGTACTTGGGACGAAGATGCCAAGACTAAATTTAAAAATTTATTAGATTACCTATTAGGATTTGAAGAATCAGACAAAGATAAGACCGAGGAAGAATTGATGAAGGCTGCTAGAGAAGCATCCTAATCCTTATTTAGACGATTCGTCTGTGCATGTATCATACTCATGATACTATCTGCATACCAACATATACATGAACAAGTAAAAGGAAAGACTATTAAATCTAATTCCCATCCTTCTGAAAGATATAATAAAGGAGACAAAATTAGACCTACCCAAAATCCCATACACAAACAACATTTATAAAGTTTTTCTAAACAGGGAAACCACGAAGATGTCTTCTTACGAAATGATTCTAAAATAGAACCATATTTAAAAATAAAACAAATACCTATTGCGGCTATCCAGTAGTATAAGATCATTGTAATTGAATATATTTAACGTCTTCGTGATTTGTTTTTGGGCCATACGGAAGTCTAACCTCTATAACATCTTCTCCTTTAATACGATTTTTTGTGTAGAAAGTAGGATATTCCGTATCTGCTACGAGTCCAGCAATTTCATTTTGTGATGGATTGCCTTCTGCAAATCCTAATACTATATCTGCAATAACATCATCCATCAATTTTCTGTTAAGAGAAAGAGATTTGAAATTTATATTAGAAGGATTTCTGCTAGAGATATCATCTATGTCTTGTCTGATACTAGACATAAGTGCTATAAATTCACGTCTAGTATCTCTATCCATATTATTCAAATCTATTCTATGAGGAGCTTTTACTTCTTCTGCTTCCTTATCAAATATTTCTGGATACTCTTCTGATGTATATTCGGGTTCCCTTTCAGAAGAGGGGATATAATCTTTTCTGGATTGAGGGACGTTAGGTTTTAATTCTGGTTTTTGAAAATGTCTTCCCTTATGCCTTCCAAATTTGTATCCAGTAGCATCACCAAAATCAGCATCTGGATTAAGGTTAATCTCTTGGATTACTTTTTCCAAATAAATTTTTTGGAGTTTAGATGAATCGCTGTCATTCATCTAACTATTTAATCCTTTAAGTTGGTGTTAAGAAAATTCTTAAGAAGATTTAATTCTCCTTTGGTTAAAACTACAGTACCTTCAAAATCATCTGTAATAGTAAATTTATCATTTTCTATTTCTGTTAAAACAGGACAGCAGGAACCAGTGCTGCACATAGTGTATTTAATCTTTTCTTGGCGGGTATTTGTTGTTTCCATACATTATTATTTACAATAAAAAATATATTTTCATTACAAATCAAATAATCTTATAGCTTTTTCTACTCCATTAATATTTACGATTAGATAATCTGTTGATTCTGTTAAAGGAGTAGAAGGGGAATACAATTCCGCATCTTTAATCATATCGGTAAACCCACCAGCTATAGAAATTATATTCGTAGCATTACCATTACCATCATCACCAGCACCATAGTATAATACTTGATCTACTTCATTAAATCCTAATTCTCCATTTAATAAACTACTAGGAGGCCCTACAGCTCCCCCCTTTCGTCTTTTTATTAAAATTTTCGATGGTAAATCCATTGTTTAGATATTTATTTGATATAATGGATTTTTCTATCATATTAAATAAAAAACCTCACAGGGATTGGACCTGTGAGGTTTTTTGTATTTTAAAGAATTATACTACTTAAAAATATTAAGCGTATATTAATCCACCATTTTCGATAGTAGGATCATCAGCAGTTAAACCACCATTTTCAACTGTTGGTGATAAAGTATCATAACCAGTTGGGTCATTATTTTCATCATAAACAGGAACACCCTGCCAATCTGGTGTATTATGATATGTAACAGTCCAGTTTGAATTAGAAGTTGGTACATATTGATGTTCAGTTGCAGCACCGTTATATGCCCACTGACCAAAATGTGTTCCAGTTATCTGATACTGCTGGGGTGTTGTCACACCCGCTAACCAATCAAGGTAGTCTATTTCATAACCTAATTCTTGTGCATGACTCCATAAGCTTCCATGATCAATTGATGCATTGTAGTCTTCCACGGGAAGGATAGTACCACCATATTTGTATACATCATAACCGTCATCAGTATAATACCCAGTTGAATTTGCGTTTGACCAAGCATCATAGGCAGCAGCAGCAGCAGCGGCAGCAGCAGCGGCAGCAGCAGCGGCAGCAGCGGCAGCAGCAGCAGCCTCTTCTTGAGCTACACTCCAAGGGCTTCCATGCGCAACTGATGCATTATAGTCTGCTTGGTTAGCTACTACCGTTCCTTGGTAGGCCCATACATTATAACCATCAGCGGTATAATGCCCATC
>Ga0114974_10000081_pt1 | contig 74596 bp, 71 predicted proteins | sample S_130206_EF_Meta_FD_87318 | JGI IMG/M metagenome (GOLD analysis project Ga0114974, IMG submission 87318) | Freshwater microbial communities from Lake Simoncouche, Canada to study carbon cycling - S_130206_EF_MetaG | ecosystem: Environmental > Aquatic > Freshwater > Lake | place: Lake...
AAAAATTAAAAATTAAAAAAATCAACTATCTATATTAACTACTTTATTAAGCACTCTATTAAAAATGATTTTCAATCATCATCTCTGATTGTGTAATAAATCCAGGTTTGGGCCAGGCTGGTTTAATGCCTTTACCAATTACAATCATTGCACCAATAGCATAGTCTGTTGGCAGGCGGACCAATTGGGCCACTTTGTCAAAATCAAACCCAACCATCGGACATGAGTCATAGCCCATCGCTTTTGCCGAGAGCATTAATGTTTGCAGCATAATGCCCGCAGAGCGCATGGCTTCATCTCTTTGCAGCTGCTCTTTACCCGAGTAAAACGGATGAATCCATGGCACTACAATATCTTGGGCATCTTTCGGTGCGTTCACCCAATATCGGGCGGGGTCTTTCTCCCACGCTTTAATATCTACCGCCAACACAAATAACACCGATGCCTCGGTGACCTGCGCTTGATTGAATGCCGCTTCACGCAGCTGGGCTCTGAGCGCTTTATCTGTGACATTCACTAAACGCCAGTGCTGGATATTGAATGATGAGGGGGCCTGCATTGCCAGATCTAGTAACAGCTCCATTTCAGCTGTAGTCAGATGATGATTAGGGTCGAAATGTTTCACTGCTCTGCGCTGACGTATTGCATCTAATGTGTTCATGTATATTTACCTATTGTGTTGATGGATTGCTGGATTGTTGAATTATTGAATTGGTACATTGATGCGTTGATCCATTAGTACATTGGTGCATGGCGCATCGGATTGTTGATCCCACTGGCATTATAAACCCTTGACGCAATCATGTTTGTAATCTGGCTCGCATCGCTACATAGCGCATCTACACATCCACCGACGACATGCACTCACCACATCTACATCTACAGGCAACAGGTCTGGGCTAGCTAGCAGATGTTTGATTGAACATTATTTTTTATTCTTTTAATAATTTTAATAACACCGGATAGGCATCAAAGATTCTATCTGCCTTTTCTATTTCACGCACTACACTCGCAAAGGTCTTAATATCGTGCGGGCTATAGATATACATCGCGCAAGTGAGATATTCTTTACTCAAGGACACCTGGATTGATGTGTCATTATTGATTTGATTGATGATTTTTAATAGTTCGTATTCATCTTTTTCGCTCATTAGGTTTTTTTTGTTAAAAAACCGACTAATCGCTAAGCGCCCCGAATTTTTTTGTAACACAATTTTGTTGGATCCATTTCTGCCAACAATGATTGATGCATTTTTTTCAAAATCATCAATATCATAGCCCATTGCTTTGAGCTGAATCACCTCCGAGCTGATTAGAGAAAATTGCTGCGCAAAACTGACATGGCTACATAGCCACAATAAGCAGGCGATCCACTGGTAATAGTTCTTCATATTTAATTTCATTCTGAAAAATTTTAACATTTACTCTACAAACAGATCTCTACAGCAAGCACCTTCTCAAACGCAAGCACGTAGTTCACCACGCTTCATTCAGCTGAATACTGCACCGCTTTAGGTGCCGTCGTTTACAAAATCAAGCTACCGCCTTCCACGCATGTCGGTCGCCTTAAGCGACGCTGCCCTACCATTACAGAAAGCCCCGCTCCAACATCATGAGTACCTAACCAATTAATTTCCGGCATTCAGCCCTTACTCTAGTCTCATCACCCGCACAGCATTCTTGTAAGCAACGAGTTCAATCGTTGCTGGCTGTAGTGCGCTCAACAAACCTTCTCGGATTTCTTTGATATTTTTTTCAAAATCAATCTTGGGGTTGTATGTGTCTGTACCTACCATAAATCGCGTGGGGAACTCTTCAATTAACTGCACCCATTCCTCTTTAACAAAGTTTTCGCCGTACACCACCCACAGCTTTGCGCGTTCTGAATCTGGGTTCATGAAATGGGATCTAGATCTAGCAGACATTTCGCAAAACAAGTTGGAATAACTCTCTAGCAAGTTTTTAATGCGATTAACATCGCTTGAAAACATACAGTGCGACAGAATGATAGAAGTATTTTTAAATTTTGTAGATAGTGATTTTAATTCATCCACAGAATCTGGATCGTCTTCGGAATGTATTTGAACAAAGCCCTTGTGCTGATCAGCAATAGTGAACATTGCTTCTATAGGCGCCGAATTAATCTTCACTTTTCTTCTGAAAGACACATTGGGGTTTGAAATCTTATTATTCAGTATTAACTCACCAAAACCTTTAACTTTACCATTCGCAAATAAGTGTTCGGCATTGGCTAACAATTCCTTGTATGTTTTGACATTCATGTCTATCAGGCCTGCAGCGCCATATTGATCAAATATGCTACCCAATTCAACCTGACCTATGGTTGGAATATATTGATTTTTCAGTAGGTCTAAATAAGACATGGTGTCATAGGGGCCAAAAGGTGCACCCACCGCGCCTGACCACTTTACGTTGCTCTTCTCCATTTGCTTTTTTAACAGTTCAGGAGAAACCCATCTTTGTACATGCCGGTGTACATCTGCAATCGGCACCTCTTGCGCTAGTTTTTTTGAATGCTCAATATCTTGAGAACATACTGGAAAACTAATTACCATTATACTTAATAAAATATATTTCCTGATCAACACTGTAGATCACTCCTTTGTGAGGAATTTAAGTGTGAGCATTAACGGGTCAGTTGGATGCTGTTTTATTTTATCTATGGCCATTTTTTGAACCTCTTTTGCTATTGGTTCATTTTTGAATTCACTTACACTCAGCATGCTAGTCCAGACCTCTGTATTTTGAGGGGCAATCTTAAAGGCTTTAGTGAGGTAATTTAATGCTTGTTCTTTACGATTTAGCGTAATCAATAAATTGGCGTAATGAACCAGCAAATTAATATTTTCTGGAAATTTAACTAACCCTTTATTGTATGCTTCATCGGCAAAGTCTGTAGGTTTTCTTATGGCTGGATCGCATGATCTTCTTATGAGTCAAATTCGATTTGATGTCGATCCAAGCCTTACATTGATTCTGTGCACGCCCCCTATATATTTAATTCGCCGTCATTCCTGTTGCAGTGACCACTTCTGCCCATTTTGCGACTTCTTTTTTGACGAACGCTGCAAATTCAGGGGCAGCAAGGGTTGAAGGTTCTGCACCTTGGGCTTGTAAGCGCCGCAACATCTCGGGTTGACGAATAACCCGAATCGCCTCAGTGCCTAGTTTTTGCACAATAGCTGGCGGGGTGCCGGCCGGCACAAACATCCCCAACCAGTTCAGCATTTCATAACCAGCAAGTCCGCCCTCGGCAATGGTGGGCAAATCTGGCAAGCCAGTAGCGCGTTGACCCGAGGTGACTGCGAGCGCACGCAACTTACCGCTACTCAAGTGCGGCACCGTCGCTGCAGCCGTGCCAAAACTCACAGTGACTTCTCCGGTAATCAAGGCCACTAGCGATGGGCCCCCGCCTTTATAGGGGATATGCACAAACTTCACATGCCCTAAATGCTCGAACAACACCGCCGCTAAGTGGGTGGATGTCCCAGCGCCAGCAGAACCATAAGTGAGTTGGTTAGGTTTGGTTCGCGCTAAATTAAGTAAGTCTTTGACTTGCCGCACCGGTAGCGACGGATGCACAGCTAAGATGCTCGGTGCATCCACTAAACGCGCCACCGGCACAAAATCGCGTAACACATGAAACGGCAGCTTGGGATAGAGGCTTTGGTTCACACCATGCGTACCAGCACTACCAATCACCACGGTGTAGCCATCAGCAGGCGCACGCGCCACAATTTCCGAGCCGACAACGCCGCCTGCACCTGCACGGTTATCCACAATCACTTGCTGACCCAAGGCAGTCCCCAAGGGACCGGCCAGCAGGCGGCCAGTAAAATCTATAAATCCGCCGGGGGCAAACGGCACAACTAAACGTATCGCGCGCACCGGATAGTTCTCAGCCGCCACCACTAAGCCATTGGCACATAACAGAAAAACGCCCAGCACCCCGAGCAACCCCGTTCGCAAATACCGTTGATTCAAGATCATAGCCTGTGTTCCTTAACTCAATAAATCGCTCGAGCCTATCAGATTAGGCTGCAGCCGTCATCGCATCACGGTGCTGCCATTTTTAATCGGTTGCACAATCTCCTATACTGTGGGCTGTTTTGCAGTCGATGATCACCCGCGAAGTGTGGTGAGGTCATCACCCAGCCCTGCGCTGGACTATATGTATCCTCTTGATGTTTTTAATATAAATATTCGATGTTTGCTGCACGTTAGTTTTGTCTTCGGTTTTTATCCATCATTGATTACTCTCGCTACAGGATTCTCCACCATGTCTACTGTTACCCCTGCACTACGCGCCGAATTTGCACCCACTGGCACTCTTCGTGTCGGCCTTAACATGAGCAATTTTTTGCTCACCCGCACCGATGCCGCTACCGGTAAACCAGCCGGTGTAGCACACGATCTGGGTGTTGAGCTCGCCCGCCGCTTAGGTCTGCCGGTTGAATTTGTGCCGCACCCAAATCCGGGCGTGCTCGCTGATGCTGCAAACAAAAATATCTGGGACGTGGGTTTTCTGGGGGCCGAGCCACAACGCGCCAACGAAATCGACTTTACCGCGGCTTATGTTGAGATCGACTCCACCTACTTGGTGCCTGCCGCGTCTACGCTCAACGACGTCAACGCAGTGGATCGTCCGGGTGTGCGGATTATGGTGCCCGCGCGCGCCGCCTACGCACTCTATCTAGAGCGCAGTATTCAGCAAGCGACCTTGGTGGACGTGGCTGGTGCCGACGCTGCTTTTGACCGCTTTGTCAAAGACGGCTTCGACGCGCTTGCCGGTTTGCGCCCGCGTTTGGTCACCGACCAAGCCAAATTGCCAGGCTCGCGCATTCTTGAAGGACGCTTCACCGCCGTTCAGCAAGCCGCTGGTGTGCCAAAGGGTCGCACCCAAGCCGCCCAGTACCTGGGTGCATTTATCGAGGACGTAAAAGCATCGGGGTTTGTGGCTGACGCTATTCATAATAACCAAGTGGTGGGCTTAACGATTGCCGCAGCCGCCTAAACACTAAAATACATTAAATTGTTGATTATTAATATAATTTTTTGAGTGTTTAGGTCTGGCCGTTAAAAAGCCTAAACCCTTATAGGTGGCTTTTTAACGGTATAGCGGGAAATATGCAACTGAACAGAAGCCCTGAAATAACCCTTTGACAATGTGCGTCTCAGACCATCATTCACCGAAATTTCGCATTAATACAGCCCAACAGCCTGATGTCGACAAATGGCATTAATAGCGACACATAATCCAGTCATGCCGTTGGCAGCGACATCTATTTAAAACGTGTCGCTCATGTCGCGACAACATCAGAATATATTGATAAAAATCACTGTTAAGCCGTTAGGAATGCCACGATGTCATGCCCCGTCGGTAAATCACACAATAGCCTGCCGACATTACCTCCCGCACAGAACCTTGAGAGCAGAGCTGCTCTAAATGCAGGCCAACAACTGAGGGAATGCCGCATTGAGCTTACTTTCAAGGCGCTTGATTAGCGCATCGTTTCCCAGTGACGCTGCCACTGGGGACTTAACTTAGGCTCCCCATCGAATGTTAGTGTCGCCTGACGAGGCGATGCACCAAACGCTTGCACTCTTTTTAATATTGCTTCTGCATAAGGCTCACTAACCATACGCAGCACATTGCCACTGTTATAGCCCCGTAGGGCTGCGCGTACGGCTTCAGTGCCAGAGAACTTCTGCTCAAGCGCCTGATACCAAAACTTTAATAACACGCGCTGGCCAGCTTGCAAGTTGGTGCAGGGGTCAAATGCCTGCTCCCAACTCAAACTCATGCGTTCAACATTTGAGGAGTGAATTTGAGCTAATCCCACTGAGAATCGCAGGCCTTGGGATTGCATTTTTTGCGCCATTTCTACTGCTTCTTTTAGAGACTGCGGCTGCCGTGCAAGTGGTTGCATACCGGAATCAGGCCCGATAGCCCATGGCTGAAATCCTGACTCCTGTTTTACAAGTGCAAAAATCAACGATGGCGGTTTATTTGCCACGTCACCGCTAGTCGCGGTAGCCCAAATCAATCGTTTCTACAGTAAGCAAATCCATTGGGTATTTACGTTGAAAATACCTCTTCAATGCGGGTTATTCCCGATGTGGGTATAAAACGCATTTTTGTTCGTCCTATTTTTAGCAGTCGCGATCAAGGGCAACTGGCCGTTTTGTTCGATGAAACTAAACAAAGATACTAATCTCATCTTGCCTAGCTAGGTATTTTTATGTATTCAACGATTGAGTCAGGCATATCATCCACCCACTGCTGATTGATTTTAGTTGCTATGCATGAGCACTTCACTAAGTCTGTGGAGCACTTGGCATGGAGATCTCTTGTTTAGTCAATAAATCTCCGTAAGCCCGATCACGCATTGGAGGTTTTCTTGCTTCATTCAGCGTTCAATGCGCTTATCGTTAATACTAACCACCATGTCCTGCTGTTTACACTACACTGGGGCGCGCCAATATGTGCAATTGCCCATGGCATGGGTTTATCCATAATATTGCTTTTACTGCCACTACATCCCTTCATCACTTAGGTGTTATTGATCGACACTCGCCAATGTATGCGATCTTGATCCGGCGGATAATCACCCGCAGCCTTGTGATACGAACAACGGTTATCCCAAATCACCACATCGCCCTTGCGCCATTGGTGGCGGTATTGATTGGGAGGATCAGCCATCATTGCGCTCAAAGCTTCAATCACTGCATCACTTTCTGGCGCTGACAAACCATCAATGCTAATAATTTTACGTTGGTCAAAATAGAGCAAGGTTCTGCCCGTCTCTGGGTGCACTTGAATCAAACGATGGCACGCTGGTTTGCGATGACGGTCAGCCGGATCGAGTAGTGCATTATCTTTAATCCGACCGCCGTAGACAAACTGTCCGGTCTTACCCGCCAATAATTGTTTGAGGCTATCGTCTAGTGCTTCATAGGCTGAATAAGCGCTCGAGAAAAACGTATCACCACCCACGGTTGGTATTGCGAGGGCATACAGTTGCGTGGCCTTAAATGGCACTGCTTCATACGAGCCATCAGTATGAAATCCTTCTGCACCGCGCCGATAGATATCGTTATTTAAAGAACCGTCGGCGCGAAATTTATTCACTCCCAGCACGGTAATCTCTGGGCAATCAGGATGCCGCGTGCTCTTTGAAGGGTGTGGGGTCACAGCGCCGAAGCGCTGGCTGTAGCGTAAGTAGTCAGTCAGTTGCAAGCGCTGATCACGCACCACTAACACATTGCAATCGAGCCACGCTTGATAGATCACAGCAAAATCTTGATCACTGAACTGTCTGACATCTACCCCAACGACCTCAGCACCTAGAGTGCCTAATTTAGATATATGCATTCCAACACGTTCCTCGCTACTGGTTCCTTGCAACTGCTATTAAATTTTTTATAAGCAATTGAAAATCAAGATTTTTTATTCAGGCTGAATACCTGCCAACTTCACCACCTTACCCCAACGGTCGATCTCCGCCGCCACCATTGCTTTAAAGACGGGCGGTTGGTTTGGCGCAATCTCCAAAGCCATGGCATTAAAGCGCTCGCGCAACTCCGGTTGCGCTAATGCCTGATGGGTGTATTGCACCAAGCGCGTGAGTAGTGGCGCGGGTAGCGCAGGTGGCCCCATTACTCCAAACCAATTGGCTACAATCACTTCTTTAACCCCTAACTCTACAAACGTCGGCACCTCCGGTAATACACTGGCGCGCTGCTCTGCCGCAACTGCCAACACCCGTAGTCGCCCTGCCGCAACATGACCCACTGTCGTCGGCAGGCTTGGAAATGCGGCTTGCACTTGCGCGCCAATCAAACCGGTGACTGCAAGCCCAATGCTTTTATAAGGCACACCGACTACATCCAGTTGCAGCGATTTTTTAAACAACTCTCCGGTTAAATGGGTGATGGAACCACTGCCGCCATTACCGTAATTGAGGCGCCCGGGTTGCGCCCGCACTAAAGATATAAACGCCGCCAAATCTCGCGCAGTCTGTGGTTGCACAGCTAGCACCATCGGCGTGCGTCCGACCATCGAGATAAAACTAAAATCACGGATCGGATCATAGGGAATGTTGCGCAATACATGCACGTTAATCGAATGTACTGCATCGCCCAACATCAAGGTGTAGCCATCTGGTACAGCACGCGCAGTCAGGCTGCGGCCAATAATACTCGAGGCACCGGCACGATTATCAATCACGACACTCTGCCCCAGCTGGGCTACCATCATCTGCGCTAAGACCCGCGCGATTGCGTCGGAGGAGCCGCCTGGTGCATAAGGTACAATTAATCGAATGGGGCGCTCTGGATAAACCGCCAGCACCACACTCGACAAGCACATCAACAACAAAGCGCGCACTATGTTGCGCATACCGACAATTTGCATTTCTCCTCCAGCAACCACATGAGCAACGTCAAGCTGTACAGGCGCAGTCATTGACTGCACCTGCCGCCTTATTCAATTGTTTGCTTGAACACTATTTGATTTAATTACAAAGTGGCTTGGGTCACAAACTTCGATACCAAGTATGGGTCCATCGCTTCAGTGCCGCCCTCAGAACCATAACCGGAATCTTTCACACCACCAAATGGCACTTCAGGCAAGGCCAAGCCCAAGTGATTAATGGTCATCATGCCGGTTTCTACTTGTGCTGCAACTGCAGTGGCCGTTTGTGCTGAACGCGTCCAGGCATAAGCCGCCAAACCATACGGCAGACGGTTTGCTTCAGTCACTGCTTCATCAAAGGTTTTAAAGGGATTGATAATCGCCATCGGTCCGAAGGGCTCACCGTTCATGGCTTGGGCAGTGTTCTCCAACTCGGTGATCACTGTGGGTTCGAAGAAATTACCTTTCTCGCCAATCGGGTAACCACCCGTAACTACGTGACCGCCGTGCTTGCGTGCGTCCTCAACCATAGTAGTCATGGCTTGCTGTCGACGGGGGTTAGCGAGCGTGGACATTTTAGTGTCTGGATCCATACCATCACCTACTTTCACCGCCTGCACATTGGCGACAAATTGATCCACAAACTGCTGATAGACGCCTTCTTGCACTAAGAATCGGGTGGGTGAAATACAAACCTGACCCGCATTACGTAATTTCATAAACGACATCGTTTTAGCAGCGGCGGTAATGTCTGCATCATCAAAAATTAACACGGGGGCATGACCACCGAGCTCCATGGTTGCCCGCTTCATGTGCAAGCCTGCCAGCCCAGCTAATTGTTTACCTATCGGTGTAGATCCGGTGAATGAAATTTTACGAATCACTGGATGCGGAATCAAATAACTAGAGATTGTTGCAGGATCACCATAAACCAAATTCAATACGCCTGCTGGCACACCAGCATCGGCAAATACGCGCACTAACTCTGCCGGTGAGGCGGGCGTCTCTTCGGCTGCTTTGATAATCACCGAGCAACCGGTAGAGAGGGCTGCTGAGATTTTACGAACCGCTTGATTGATCGGAAAATTCCAAGGTGTAAAGGCTGCCACTGGGCCTACGGGCTCTTTAACTACTAATTGATTGACGCCAGGCATCCGCGCTGGAATCACTCGTCCATAGGTGCGCTTACCTTCTTCGGCAAACCATTCGATCGTATCCGCACCGCCCATCACCTCCATCTTGGCTTCCATCAAGGGCTTGCCTTGTTCTTGGGTGAGTAATTGTGCAATCGATTCCGCGCGCTCGCGCAATAATTGCGCCGCCTTACGCAACACTTTAGAGCGATCAAACGCCGACACTTGACGCCAGACCTTGAAACCAGCCTCAGCCGCCTCTAGGGCGCGATCTAAATCCGCCTGCTCAGCAAACGCCACAGTGCCTATGGTTTGATGCGTGGCGGGATTCACCACAGGAATTGTTCGCCCAGAGAGCGCTGCACACCACTGACCATTGATAAAAAGTTGTACGTTGGGATACATAGTGTCAATCCTTGCTGTCATGTGAAATTAAAATGATGATTCGAAACCATTGAACTATTCAATAAACATCGCGTATCGAAAACGGATCGAATAGTTCATGAATAATTCAAGAATACTGCAATAAAATTCAACGCATACCGAGACAATACCGAAGAATAGACGACTTTGTCGCTGAACGCATAATCGGCGTGATTGAGTTCTTTATTTGGACTCGACAAACAAGGCCAGTGCGCCACTCCAAAACCGTTCATTGCCCTAAAAACTGCTTTATATCAAACACAACTGCGTGTACCCTTCGGTCTGTCGTGACAGAGACGATACCTGCACGGATTGAACTGCAACAAGCTACCCGCTTAACGATTCAACCCTTTTTACAAAGATACCGTTATGCCTCTCAAAATACGTCGCCTCTCCAATGCCTTAGGTGCTGAAATTTGCGATATCAATATCGCGCAACCCATGAGTGAGTCCACATTCGGAGAGATCCACCAGATTTTTCTAGAATATGGCATCTTGTTGTTTCGCAATCAGCACATCAGCCGCGAGCAACATATTGCATTTAGCCGGCATTTTGGTGAACTGGATCGCCATGAGTCACTACCCCGCGATCGCCATCCCGATTATCCTGAATTATTGCTGGTGACCAATCGCCCCAATCCAGATGGCTCACCCTCAGACTCGCGCTATACCGGCAGGCTCTGGCATAGCGACTTATCCTATACCACCCAACCCGCATTAGGCTCCTTGCTCCGTTGTTTTAACTTACCCGAAGTGGGGGGTGACACTCTGTTTTGCAACATGAGTATGGCCTATGCGGCCTTGTCTACTGGCATGAAAACACTAATCGCCGATCTGCATGGTATTCATTTATCTGGCACCCGTAAAATCAACAACGCCGAGACCGGCACTGCACGTGCAGCAGAAGTGATGCGACTCAATCCGCCAATCGCCCAACCCCTGGTTCGCGTTCACCCTGAAACAGGACGCAAAGCCCTCTACCTCGGGCAAAAGGTCAAACGCTTTGATGGCCTCACCGAAGCCGAGAGCAAGCCCTTAATTGACTATCTCAATCAATATGCAACTCAGCCCGAATTCGTCTACCGACATCAATGGCGCGAGAACGACTTGTTGGTGTGGGATAACCGCTGCACCATGCATCAGGCGTTAGGCGATTTTGATGAAGCACAGTTACGCCATCTCGAACGCACCACGGTCATGGGCACAGCGTCTGGCTATATTGTGGCAAACCCATAACCATTCGCATCAGAGTGTAAATTCGCTAACTTATTGATTTTATTTAATAAATTATAATCGCGACCGTATCGTCGCTGGAGACATTTATGTATTGGCAACGCCCCCAAGCCCTTGTTCGCACTCTAATTGGTATCGCGCTGTGCAGCGTGTTTAGTTTTTCCGCGCATGCCGAATACCCCGATCGCCCTATCCGCATTCTTGTCCCCTTCACCCCAGGCGGTTCAACCGATATCTTAGCCCGCATGATCGGTCAAAAACTCACTGAGGCTTGGGGTCAACAAGTGATCGCTGACAACCGCCCTGGCGCCAATGGTGTAGTGGCCGCTGAGCTCACCGCCAAAAGTAATCCTGACGGACATACCTTAATGTTTGTAGCGATCGGCCATGCAATCAACCCCATACTGATCAAAACGTTACCCTACGATCCAGACAAAGCTTTTAGCGCAGTGAGCTTAACCGCTGTATTGCCACAAATTCTAGCCGTTCATCCTGCTGTCAAAGCCTCGACCTTGCGCGAACTATTAAGCTTGGCTAAGGGACCAAAGCCCGTCAATTACGCCACCGGTGGTATTGGTTCTTCGCAACATCTAGCCACTGAGTTACTCAATTACATGGCTAAAATTAAAATGAACCATGTGCCCTACAAAGGTGGCAATCAAGGATTGTTGGATGTGACTGCAGGTCATGTGGATTTAATTATTACCACTGCACTCACCGTACTTCCTCACGCCAAAACAGGTCGCATTCGCGCACTGGCCGCAAGCACCAGCAAACGCCTAGAGGTCATGCCGGAGTTGCCAACCATGGCAGAGGCCGGTGTTGCTGGCTATGAGTCGGTGGCTTGGTATGGCTTGGTCGCCCCTGCAGGACTCCCCCCTAAAGTGCTAGAAAAAATTGCCACCGAAACCGTCAAAGCCACTCGCTCTAACGACATGCAAGCAGCCTTGATTAAGCAAGGTGCAATCCCTATTGGCAACACACCACGTGAATTTACGCAATTCATCAAAGCCGAGACCACCAAATACACCAAAGTGATTCGGGAAGCCGGGATTAAACCGGAGTAGTCGGTGCTGGAATAGTCGGCACTACAGTGGCCGATACCGCAGCCGATGGCGGCACGTGCTTTTGGATAAAGTGCAGACAAGCCGCCACACAAGCTGCAGCGTCACTGACTGCAACATGGTAAGAATGACCCGGTAACACCAGCAACTCGGAGTTTGGAATCTGCACTTGCCACTGTCGCGTCAACGCCACACTACCCAAGCCGCTCTCCTCAGTAGTGATCACCAAGGTGGGGCATTGTATTCGCGGCAAGTCCGCGCGAATATCCGCATAGTTAATGCCTAAATTAAATCCAACCAAAGACGATACTGGGGCACGACCCATGTATTGCGTCCACCACTGCACGCCCTGTTCTGGAAAGTGCGCACCCAAGCGTCCGCCCATGGTGCGCTCCGCCCAGTGCGCAGCGCCTAAAGTTTCAAACTCTTCGATTAATGCTGGCACTAACTCCACGCCTGGCCGCAATGCCTGCGGCGTGCCCAATACTGTGAGCGTCAATATCCGCTCTGGCCGCCGCGCCGCAAACGCGCGTGCAATCGTGCCGCCAATTTTTGCGGCTACCAGATGCACCCGATCAATCCCTAAATGATCCAGCAGACGACAATAGTCATCAATTAATTGATCTAAGTGCCACTCGTAATCACGTGCCATTGCCGTAGATTGGCCAAAGCCACGCATATCGGGACGCAACACTTGAAAGTGTGTAGCGAGTGTAGGCACCCAAGCAAACCACGCCAGACCACTCTCGGCATTCCCATGAAGCATTAATACCGTCTGTGGCTTCTGCCAAGGCGGGGTAAATTGGTCCACTTGATAATAGAGCTCGCAGTCATCTAGCGATAAGTAAGGCATGGCGCGATTTCCGTTCGGTATTTTTAATTCGTTCTAATTCGCTTTAATCTGTGCTTTGGCAATCACCTTAGCCCACTTATCGTAATCTGCTTTGTGATAGGCAGCCAAGGCTGCGGGGGTGCCACCACTCGGCGCTGCGCCATCGCTGGCCAGCGCGCGCCGCATTTCTTCGGTGATTAGTGCTTTATTCGTGACGGTATTGATACGCTCGACCACCACCGATGAAATCCCTAGTGGACCATACAAGCCCCACCACTGGCTCGATTCAAAATCAGATAGTGCGCTTTCTGCAACCGTAGGTAACTCGGGGGCAATTGCCATGCGTTTAGCGCTGGTTACAGCTAATGCCCGCAAACGACCACTACGCATTTGAGCAGATACGCTGGGAAAGGCTGCAAACAACAAAGAAACATTACCCGCCATCGTATCTATGGTTGCTGGTGCCGCACCCTTGTATGGCACATGCCACAACTTCACCTCAGCGCGTTGCGCAAACAGCTCACCGGTTAAATGACTCAAGGTGCCCACGCCGTTAGACGCATAGGCCAACACGCCGGGTTTCGCTTTGGCTAAGGTAATCAAGGCTTTAACATGCTGCGCAGGGACTGAAGGGTGTACGACTAATACATTCGGAGCATGGCCGATTTGAACAATCGGCGTAAAACTACGCATGACATCGTAGCTGGCTTTGACGCCTAAATGGGGGTTAATGGATAACACACTCGATGAAGCAAATAGTAAGTGGTATCCATCTGTAGGTGAGCGCGCGATGTTCTCGCCGCCAATGACACCACCAGCGCCACCACGGTTATCCACAATAATGGTTTGACCTAGACCTTCAGTCAGCCGCGTTGTCACATGGCGTGCCACAATATCGGCTGCACCACCCGCGGGGAAAGGCACTACCACTCGAATTGGCTTATCGGGGTAAGACTGTGCCAAGGCCGCATGGTCACAAACCCCCATCACCAGCGCTATCAGCATCACACCACTTTGGATCTTTGCACGCATTGCGATCATTCCTTTACTACGGTTCCATCACTCAGCTCATGCCAATCAAGATATTGATTGAATCACCCTAAAAACACTAAGTTATTGAATAATTTGATTAATTAAAGCTACTTTGATACATCTGATATTTTAAATCTGGGCTCTACGCACCCACTCAAAGTCCCATACACAATTCAGGTTCACCACTTACCACCCATCACTCATCACTTAACACTTAACACTTAACACTTAACACTTACCCGTAAAACTCACACTTTAAATTCATGTTTAGCTTACCCCGCTATTGTAGAGCTTCACAACGGGGGTGCGCAGATAAAAATCTCCTAGTTGTTTCGCAATGCCTGATTCGGATATTCAACGCTTATGATAGTTAACTCTTGCGATACTTAACTCTTGCGATACCTAACTCTCCTGTAATCACTAGAACAGTCACAGCAATTCAATATAAACTGGGTACAATCGTTGATGACCGATAAACGCCTATGACCATCCGCGCTGTATAGAACCACCATTAGCACATTATCGCGATGATCTACATTCACTCTACCGCTTGGGTTCAAGATGAAGTCACCAAAACACACACAACCACACATTGCTATTCGTGGTGCTCGTCAAAATAATTTACAAAATTTATCCCTCGATATCCCACTGCACGAATTAATTGTAGTCACTGGGGTATCTGGTAGCGGTAAATCATCGTTGGTATTTGATACGCTCTACGCTGAAGGGCAACGCCGCTACGTCGAGACATTTTCACCCTATGCGCGGCAATTCCTAGACCGTCAAGACAAACCCCAAGTCGACTCTATTGACGGTGTTCTTCCAGCAATCGCTATCGACCAAGTCAATCCGGTGCGCAACTCACGCTCTACCGTGGGTACCATGACTGAATTGAATGATCATCTCAAACTATTGTTTGCCCGCGTGGGCAAACTTTATTGTCGTGGCTGTGGCCAACATGTACAAGCCGATACCGTAGATCACATCGCCAGCGATATTCAACAACGCGCCAGCAAGCTCACCGATCCACGCTTAATCATCGCCTTCCCGGTGCCAGTACCTGCCAATTTCCAAACAAGCGAAGTCCAAGCAGCACTGCAAGCCCAGGGCTATAGCCGATTTTTACATCAGTCTGATACCCAATTCGAAGTCATTCAAGATCGACTGCGCCTGAGTAATACTGAGCCTAGTCGACTATCCGACGCACTAGAGGCTGCACTACGCGTCGGCCAAGGACGCGTCAACATTCATCTCGATGAACCACCCACTGCTATTTGGCGCTACTCCACAACGCTACATTGCGCTCATTGCAATATTGACTACAACACTCCAAGTCCCAGCCTGTTCTCCTTCAACTCTCCAGTCGGTGCTTGCGAAGCCTGTCGAGGCTTTGGTCGGGTCATTGGCGTTGATTACGGTCTAGTGATTCCAGACCCTAAAAAATCTCTGCGAGATGGCGCTATCAAAATTTGGCAAACTGCCTCTTATGCCGAATCACAACAAGACTTACTAACCTACGCCCGCCGCCGCAGCATACCCATTGCTAAACCATGGCAAGAGCTGAGCAAAGATGAACAACAATGGATTCTCATGGGCGACCCCGCTTGGCAGAATTGGCGCGAATCATGGCCTGGGCACTGGTATGGTGTGGCGAACTTCTTTAAGTGGTTGGAAACCAAATCGTACAAAATGCATGTGCGGGTACTACTGTCAAAATATCGCGCTTACACGCCCTGCCCGACTTGCGCGAGCGCTCGCCTGAAAACAGAAGCCTTATTGTGGCGCATCGGCGATCTAGAAACAGCGACTACAGCTCTGGGCGAACGCGTACGCTTCACCCCGCAAGGCACTACCGTTGCGCCCCAACTGTGGAGCTTATTACCCGGGCTTGGCATGCATGACATCATGACGCTGCCCTTGGAGCGGGTGCAAGGCTTCTTTGATCAACTACAACACCAAAGTGGTGCCCAGGAAGCCACGCATCAATTAATCAACGAGATTTGCGCGCGCTTACATTATCTAAATCAAGTGGGTCTGGGTTACCTAACCTTAGACCGGCAATCGCGGACCTTATCTGGCGGAGAGGTGCAGCGTATCAATCTGACCACCGCACTAGGCACTTCACTCGTAAATACTTTATTTGTTCTCGATGAACCATCGATCGGTCTGCATCCGCGCGACATTAATCAAGTGGTCGGTGTGATGCAAAAGTTGCGTGACGCTGGGAACTCTCTGGTGGTGGTTGAGCATGAACCACAGGTGATGCTTGCTGCAGATCGTATTTTAGACATCGGTCCAGGCCCTGGCAGTCATGGCGGACAGATTGTTGACTTTGATACCCCCGCACGACTGATGGCGAACCCGAAATCACTCACTGGGCGCTATCTTGCAGGCAACATAACCGGAATCTCTGAACCCATTCCAAACCCACCTACTGCCACTACACCGAAACTGCAGTTACGTGGTGTGACCGCTCACAACTTAAAACAGCTTGATATTGATTTCCCTCTGCGCCGACTCACAGTACTCACCGGCGTATCGGGGTCTGGAAAATCAACGCTACTCCAAGACGTGCTGTATCCGGCACTATGCCAAGCACTAGGTAGACCCACAGAGTCCCCAGGTCCTTTCCGCACTCTAGAAGGCGTATCCCACATCAACGACGTTATCTTGGTAGATCAATCCTCAATTGGCCGCACCACGCGATCCAATCCGGCAAGTTATGTCGGCGCTTTTGATCTGATTCGCAAACAATTTGCTGATACCGGATTAGCACAAAGTCGCGATTACACTGCAGGCACTTTCAGCTTTAATTCAGGCACCGGTCGCTGTCCGACTTGTAGCGGTAATGGTTTTGAGCATGTAGAAATGCAATTCCTCTCTGACGTCTATTTACGTTGTCCTGATTGCGATGGTCAGCGCTATCGCGCCGAAATACTCGAAGTAAAAATTGCTGGGCAATCAATCGCTGACGTACTGAACATGACCATTGCTGATGCCATCACCTTCTTTCATCAGTCGGGAACTATCGAGCGCGCACTGCAACCACTTGTTGATGTTGGTCTCGATTATTTAAAACTGGGCCAGCCAGTACCCACCTTGTCTGGGGGCGAAGCGCAACGGCTTAAATTAGCTGGATTTTTAGCTGAAGCTGCGCAGCGTGCATTTCAGCGCGTGAGCAATTCCAAGACTACCAGCTTATTTATTTTTGACGAGCCGACTACCGGGTTACATTTTGATGATGTCCGCAAGCTACTGATTGCATTTCGTAAGTTGCTCATCGCCGGACATTCGCTACTAGTGATCGAACATAATCTAGATGTAATGCGTGCTGCAGACTGGATTATCGATCTAGGCCCTGAAGGCGGCGATGCAGGTGGTGAGCTGGTGTGCGCAGGCACGCCGGCTGAAATCCTATCCCACCCACACTCTCACACTGCCAAAGCGTTGCGTGAATATATCACGTCACAATCTCAGCCCCAGCATTCTGTAAAAAAATCAGCCCCCTTGCGCCGCACTCTAGCCATCAATAACAAAGCAAAACCTGCTCCCGCATTAATTAGCATCCATCATGCCCGCGAACACAATTTACAAAATATTAGTGTAGACATCCCGCGCGATCAATTTACAGTGATTACTGGGGTATCTGGTAGTGGCAAGTCAACATTAGCCTTTGATATTATTTTTGCTGAAGGTCAGCGCCGCTATCTAGAGTCATTAAATGCTTATGCCCGTCAATTTGTGCAAGGTGCACCCCGTCCCGATGTAGAAGCAATTTATGGCATACCACCAACTGTGGCCATAGAACAACGCACCAGTCATGGTGGCAGGCGCAGCACGGTTGCCACCCTCACCGAGATTTATCATTTTTTGCGACTACTCTATGTCAAGTTAGGTACTCAATATTGTCCCGACTGCGAAGTGGCGATTGCTCCCCAAAGTCTTGATCAAATTGCTAATCGTATCAGCACTGATTACCGCCACCAACGCATTGCCCTCATGGCACCGCTAGTCATCGCCCGCAAAGGCTATTACACCGACTTAGCAAAATGGGCTGCCAACAAGGGCTTTGATTACTTACGGGTGGATGGAACATTAACCAGCACCGCCGCTTGGCCACGACTAGCACGTTTTAGCGAACACCATATTGATTTGCCGATCACTGAAATAACGGTGCAACCGGCTCAGCATGCCCAGTTAAGAGCAGGCTTGACTGCTGCGTTAGCGCATGGCCTGGGTGTCGTGCGTATAGTGCCTGTAGTGTCCGCCAATGCCACAAGCAACCCTATAAAGACTCCTACAAGCACTGTATCCACCACGAAACCTAAGCGCCATACCAAACTCGCTCACACTGCAACCTCCGAAGCCACATTTTCGACACAGCGTGCCTGCCCATGCTGCCATGCTAGTTTCCCAGAGCTAGATCCAAGAATGTTTTCGTTCAATTCCAAGCAAGGTTGGTGTCCGGACTGCTTAGGCACTGGCGTTGCACTTTCAAAGTCTACCTTGGCCGCGACAACCGAACAAACCGAAAACGCTGATCGCGTACTCGATACCCTCCTCAATCAACAAGAAACGCTACAACCCTGCCAGAGTTGTAGTGGTCAACGCCTAAACCAAAATACACTAGCAGTACGTTATGCAAAACGCTCCATTGCTGAATTAACTGCATTGCCAATTGCCCAACTCTCCACTGAATTTAAAACAATTCGCTTATCCGCTCGCGAAGCCACCATCGCCCGCGATCTACTCGCCGAGATTCGTTCGCGATTAAGTTTTTTAAGTGAGGTCGGTTTAGGGTATTTGACGCTAGATCGATCAGCGCCCAGCTTGTCCGGTGGCGAAGCGCAACGTATCCGCTTAGCAGCACAACTGGGTTCTAATCTACGTGGTGTTGCGTATATTCTTGACGAACCCACGATTGGCCTACACCCTAGAGATAATGAAATTCTACTGAACACTTTATCAAAGCTACAATCACACGGTAACACCTTAATCGTTGTAGAGCATGATGAAGATACGATTCGACGTGCGGATTACGTCATCGATCTCGGCCCTGGTGCTGGACGTCGCGGTGGTCAAATTGTTGCAGCTGGCACTGCTAAACAAATTCAAAAAAACAAACAGTCGGTTACTGGTCAGCTACTTGCACGACCACTACAACATCCCACCCACCCAACCCGCGACACCCATCGCCACACCCCATCAATTTATATACGGGGCGCACGCCTTCATAATTTAAAGAATGTGAATGCACGTATTCCGCTAGGGCGCTTAACGGTTGTGACCGGAGTCTCCGGTTCGGGTAAGTCAACGCTCGCCAGAGATATTCTACAAACCAATCTCAATAATTTATTGAGCGCGACTAAACGTCGCGCACCCGCACTGATTGGCTGTCGCGAGCTGAGCGGTTGGGAATCCGTGACTCGCGTACTTGAAGTTGATCAAACGCCAATCGGGAAAACACCACGCTCATGTCCTGCTACCTATGTTGGATTTTGGGATGCGATTCGTCGACTATTTGCTGACACGCCAGAGGCGAGGATGCGCGGCTACTCGCCCAGTCGCTTTTCTTTCAATACCGCTGGTGGTCGATGCGAGGCCTGCGAAGGCCAAGGCGTGCAAAAAATTGAAATGAATTTCTTACCCGACGTGCGGGTGCTTTGCAGTAGCTGTAATGGTGCGCGCTTTGACCCAGCTACACTAGCCGTCACTTTCAAAGGTCAATCCATTGGCGCAGTATTAGCGATGTGTATTGATGAAGCGGTTGATTTTTTTGCCGCACACGAGACCATTCACCACAGCTTACAGTTATTACAAGCTGTAGGCTTAGGCTATTTATCCATCGGCCAACAAAGCCCCACCTTATCTGGAGGGGAGGCGCAACGGATTAAATTAGTCACTGAATTAGCCAAAGTACGCACTACCATTGCCCCACCGACTAGCAAAGCATCCACACGCATACTTCCCCACACTTTATATGTATTAGATGAACCTACTGTGGGTCTACATATGGCAGATGTTGAAAAATTAATTGGTGTACTGCATCGCTTAGTCGATGCTGGCAACTCTGTAGTGGTGATCGAACATAATCTGGATGTAATGGCTGAGGCCGATTGGATTGTCGATCTTGGTCCGGAAGGCGGTGACGGCGGCGGGAAAATTGTCGCGAGCGGCTCACCCTATCATCTCATTGATCATGGTTTGCGCTCACACACTAGTCGCATCTTAAGTCAGTTCTTGCGTGATCGAGGCAACACACGATCTCGACACGCTGTAAAATAGTTCATTGAATTCAACATTACCCGACATTCTTGGAGCTACTGTGTCTTTAGTCACTCATAAACTGGCCGATCTGCGTAACGAATATCGTAAAGAACGCTTAAATCGTCGCGACCTCCATCCAGACCCATTTGTGCAATTCCAAACCTGGTTTGACGCTGCGCTTCATGCTGAGCTTCCCATAGCCAATGCGATGACCTTAGCAACTGCTACCCCAGGCGGAGTGCCATCGGCGCGGATCGTGTTATTAAAAGGTTTGGATGCAGAAGGTTTTGTGTTCTATACCAATTACCAAAGTCGTAAAGGTCAAGAACTGAACACCAATCCAATCGCAGCCTTAGTCTTATATTGGGCAGAGTTGGAACGCGAAGTGCGTATTGAAGGTCGTGTTAGCACAGTTTCAGCAGCAGAGTCAGACGTCTATTTTGATAGTCGACCGCTGGGCAGTCGTCATGCTGCAATTGCCTCACCCCAAAGCGCCGTCGTATCTGGACGTAGCCACCTAGAGACACAATTCGCAGCCACGATCGCACAAGAGGGCGATACACCACAGCGACCTGAACACTGGGGTGGCTATCGCGTGCACCCAAACTCGATAGAATTCTGGCAAGGCCGACCTAATCGACTTCACGACCGCTTAATTTATAAGCGGCATTCAAATGGTTGGTCCATAGAACGCCTTGCACCCTAGGACTTTAAGCGTGAACCGATATCAACCCCAATTCCATAATCATTTTTAGAATCTGCTGTCTGGCACGCCTACAGTTCACTATCTTGCCCACCTCACTGACTGCTCGCACCTACGAATCCCTACTGGCTTGGTATTTTGTCATTGTATGGGGCTCGGGGTTTCTTGCCACTAAAGTCGGCCTACAACACGCCCCTCCTTTTACATTTTTATCACTTCGCTTTGCTTTTGGTGTGCTGTGCATGATCCCCATCGTCTGGTATACACGACCAGTGTGGCCCACACGTCTGATCGACTACATGCATCTGATTATTGCTGGTCTGCTCATGCATGCCGTGCATTTGGGGGGCAGTCACTACACGCAATATCTCGGCATGTCAGCCGGCATTACTGCAGTACTACTCTCCATTCAACCGCTATTAACTGCATTGATCGCCAGTCGTTGGCTGGGCGAACGTTTAGCACCACAGCAATGGGCAGGGATAGCAATTGGTATCGGCGGTGTCGTGTTAATTGTTTGGCATAAGATTGATATCCGAGAAGCAACACTGGGTGCGCTCATTGCAGTGACCGTTTCTTTGTTTGGTGTCACAGCAGGAACACTATATCAACGCACCTTTTGTCCGTCTGTGGATTTACGTGCTGGTTCACTCATACAATTCTCAGGTACCTTGCTGGTTGTTGCACCACTGGCAATCTGGGTAGAAACCACACCCATTCGTTGGACTTGGTTGCTGATCGCGATCATTGTTATTTTAGTATTCTGCGCATCCATATTAGCAGTAAACGCATTTCACACGCTCATGCGCCGCGGTCAAGCCACTAAGGTGACCAGTCTCATTTATTTCACACCCATCTTCGCAGTCACACTCGAGTTCCTCCTGTTCCAGGTTGTTCCTACCTTCATTGCGCTTACTGGCATTGCTATCACTTGCTTGGGTGTGGCGATGGTCACCTGGCAACGTCTACCCCAGACTGATCCTAAAAAGACTGCGTAATGACTCATACGATCTCGATCTACCGTATTCTGCTATTGACCATACTGTGCCATCTGACCTTTGCTGGCGTCCGAGTCACCCTATCGCTATATGCGCTACACCTCAAGGCCTCTCCACTGATCGTGGGTATTCTCATTTCATTACTGGCCGCTGTACCCTTATTATTTTCTGTCAGTTGGGGTCGCATGATTGATCGCATTGGTGTGCAAAAACCGCTGCTGATCGGCAGTGGCGCAACCCTAGCTGCAGCACTGATCGCTGCAGCTTCACCGGGGCTGGAGACTTTATTTATTGTCAGCGCACTATCTGGCAGTGGTTTTATGCTGATTCATATCTGCGTTAATCAAGTCGCAGGCATGCTGGGCACGCCTGAGCAAAGGCCTAGACACTTTAGCCTGCTAGCGCTCGCATTCTCCACCTCCGGTTTTCTAGGGCCCAGTCTCGCCGGCTTTGCCATCGACTTAGTCGGTCATCGGCTCACTTTCTTAATGCTGAGTATCAGTGCTACCGCTGGAATCATCTTACTCATCACCAAACCTATTCAACTTAAATCAGCAACTAACCATAGCAGTCACAGCCAACCAAAGCGACTCATGGATTTATTTCGGATTCGTGATCTACGACGGGTATTTATTACCAGTGCGATACTCTCAATGGCTTGGGACTTGTTCACATTTGTGACCCCGATTCACGGCACACAACTGGGATTATCTGCAACCAAAATTGGCCTTATTCTAGGTGCTTTTGGTAGTGCCATCTTCATTGTGCGTTTAATACTGCCCATGTTAATTCTTCATCTAAGCGAATGGCCTTTATTAATTGGTGGCATGATTGCCACCGGCTTAGCAATGGTGATCTTCCCACTCATTCATGAGGTATCGCTATTAATGGCTATTGCATTTGTAACTGGGCTCGCTATTGGCGGCACCCAGCCTATGATTATGGCGCTACTCTATAACACAGCACCCGAGGGACGTGGCGGCGAGGTTGTGGGTGTGCGCACCTTCTTAATCAATGTCACGCAGGCTGGAATCCCTCTGCTTTTTGGTGTGGTTGGCGCCACCTTAGGTATGACACCTGTGTTCTGGTGTATGGCCGCTGCCCTACTGATTGGTGGCATCTATATCAGTCGTGGATAGGCACGAGAGCGGGGATAGGGATAGGATCGAAAATGCGAGCGGTCTATGCCTTCAAGATCAATACAGCAGTCACATGAAAAAAGGGCACCACAGTGCCCTTTTTAAATTGCATGTAAGCAATGAATTACTTCAAGTGCTTGCTGAGCAATTTTGTCATTTCAAACATTGATACTTGCTTCTTACCACCAAAGACAACCTTCAATTTGTCATCGGCGTTAATGTTGCGCTTGTTCTTGCTATCTTGGAGGTCATGCTTTTTGATATAAGCCCAGATCTTCTTGGTGACTTCAGTGCGAGGCATTGCAGCATTGCCAATCACTGCACCAAGCTCTGCGCTCAATTGCATTGGCTTCATGAAAGCCGCGTTAGGCTTACGCTTTGCAGCTACTGTTTTTTTCTTGGCTACTGGCTTCTTAGCAACTGCTTTCTTCGCTACAGCCTTCTTTGCTACCACTTTCTTTGCTTTGACAACTTTAGTTACTGTTTTTTTTGTCGCTTTTTTCTTTGCAGCCATCGATTATTCTCCCGTGTGGGTTAGGGTAAATTTTATCTATTAAATTCAAACATTGCATGAATCAGTGCTCCGTGAAGACTCACGGTGCAGACAGAATGCCGATGGATGAACACTTTGTCAATGGGTTGCCATAGGGAAAATAGCAACTTTTCACTCTAGAGGACCACTATCCTCCCTATGTAGCGCCTAAAGTGCTTGGCAAACGCGCAATTCCGATGCATCACTAGGTATGAAATTACACTTTTTGGAGCTCTATTTTTAGCCACTATTTAGCTAAAATTTAGGTCTCTCAGCAGTATTAAATTGGATGGTAGCAGCCACAAAAAATACTAACTTCTACTGGAGAATCACTTGCTACCCATCAAAACGACGGCGCCGCACAACCGATCGTCCATCCTCTATAACAGTCCGCTAAGCGCCAAGTGCACTACTCTTGAGTTGGGCAGCGTATTGCTTACGAAATTTTTGAAATTTTGGTGACACCACATATTGACAGTAGGACTGCTGTGGGTTGCGTTCAAAATATTCTTGATGGTAGGGCTCAGCAATATAAAAGTGAGGCGCAGGTGAAACCTCAGTGACGATAGCTCTCCGGCCATAGATCTGGTTCATCTCTAAGTTCGCTATCATCTGGCGAGCCAATGCCTGTTGCTCTGGGCTATGATAAAAAATCACTGAGCGATATTGTGTACCGACATCATTGCCTTGGGCATTTAATGTAGTGGGGTCATGAATATTAAAAAACACCTCTAATAATTTTTCATAACTCATGATGTTCGGATCAAAAGTGATTTTGACAACCTCAGCATGTCCGGTATCCCCATTACAAATATCTTCATATCGCGGGTTTTCCAGATGCCCCCCACAATAACCAGACTCCACCGATTGCACGCCTCTAAGGGCATCAAATACAGCCTCAATACACCAGAAACAACCGCCGCCAAAAGTTGCTGTTTCTTGCTGATTCGTTGTCATTTGCTCACCACTCCTATTAAACGCCACACATTCACATTATGCCCAGAGAGTTACTGACCATCACCATGGTAGGACATAATGCGTTCGACTTCATTACGTGAACCTAAAATCACCCCTACCCGCTGGTGTAAGCGCTGGGGTTGGACTTCCATAATACGCTGGCGACCAGTAGAGGCAGCACCACCGGCTTGCTCGACAATAAAGGCCATTGGATTAGCTTCATACATCAGGCGCAGACGGCCCTCGACATGCTTTGAGTCCTGCGGATACATGAACACACCACCGCGAGTCAAAATCCGATAGACATCAGCCACCATTGACGCTACCCAGCGCATGTTGTAGTCCTTACCCAAGGGGCCAGATTTTCCTGCCAGGCATTCTTCAATATAACGCTTCACTGGCGCACCCCAGTTCCGCATGTTTGACATATTAATGGCAAACTCTGCGGTATCTACAGGGATAGTAATGTTGGGGCTGGTTAATATCCACTGCCCTACCATACGATCCAGCGTAAAACCATGTGCACCCTGACCCACCGTCAACACCATCATGGTTGCAGGTCCATACACCACAAAACCTGCGGCAATTTGCTGGCTGCCGGCTTGTAGAAATGCCGCCTCATCCGAAGTGTGCGTTTGTGGTTTACGTAGCACTGAAAAAATGGTGCCTACCGATACATTCACATCAATATTAGACGATCCATCTAAAGGATCCATCAGCATTAACAGCTCCCCACGCGGATATTGGCTAGGGATAGGGTAGGGCAACTCCATTTCCTCTGAAGCTAGGCCAGCAAGATGGCCGCCCCACTCATTGGCTTGAATCAAAACATCATTCGCAATCACATCTAATTTTTTTTGCACTTCACCTTGCACATTGTCAGTGCCCGCACTTCCTAATACACCCTCTTGCAATGCACCTTGCCCAATCGAATGACTGATTGTTTGGCAGCCGCTCGCCATTTGTTCAATTAAAAATCGTAAATCAGCACTAACTGCTTCTTGATTAAGAAATTGTGTCAACGTCACTGCTTGCATGTCCACCCCTTATGAATTGAATATCGATCACTGTCTATGATGATCAACTCATCACACTGTCAATCGCTACGGTTGCCTAACTGATGGTAATACGCGCAAATTTGCGCTTACCAATCTGAAATACTGCTGAAGTGCCTGGCGGTAATAACAGACTTTTATCGCTTACTTTTTCGCCGTCGATTTTGACTCCGCCCTGACCTAACATCCGAATCGCCTCTGAGGTGGTTTCTGTTAAACCCGCCTGCTTTAAGGCATTAGCGATGGGAATACCGGCCTCTGGTGCGGTCAATATCACTTCTTCGACTACATCTGGTGCGCTGTGTTGGCGAAAACGTGCTTCAAAATCTGCAAGCGCACGCTCTCCTGTACCCGCTCCATGAAAACGATCGACAATTTCACGTGCAAACTCAACTTTAATATCCCTAGGATTTGCACCAGCGGCAATTGACTCCCGCCACTGCTGAATTTGCGCAATCGAGGCAAACGACAATAATTCAATATAGCGCCACATTAAGGTATCTGAGATCGACATCAGTTTGCCAAAAATCTCTTGCGGGGGATCTTGAATCGCCACATAGTTGTTGAGCGACTTTGACATTTTATTAACGCCATCTAAGCCTTCTAACAATGGCATGGTGAGAATGCATTGGGGTGCTTGCCCGTGATATTTTTGTAATTCACGGCCCATCAATAAATTAAATTTCTGATCGGTGCCTCCCAACTCCACATCGGCCTCTAAAGCGACCGAGTCGTAGCCTTGCACCAATGGATAGAGAAATTCATGAATTGCAATCGGTTGATTGCCGCGATAGCGCTTCGCGAAATCATCACGCTCTAACATCCGTGCAACCGTATGGGTTGCGGCCAGCTTAATCAACCCAGCCGCATCCATTTTCCCCATCCAAGTGGAATTAAAAACAACTTCGGTCCGTTGCGGATCTAGAATCCGAAACACTTGCGCGGTATAGGTCTCTGCATTACGTAATACGGCTTCGCGATCCAAAGGTGGGCGCGTAGTATTTTTACCGGTCGGATCCCCAATCATGCCGGTGAAGTCACCAATCAAAAACAACACATGATGGCCCAACTCTTGAAATTGTCGTAACTTATTGATTAATACCGTATGGCCTAAGTGTAAGTCTGGTGCTGTAGGATCGAAGCCTGCTTTAATCCGCAAAGGACGCCCGCTGCGCAATTTATCTTGCAATTCCGATAGCACCAGCAATTCATCGCAACCGCGCTGAATGATTTGTAATTGTTGATCTATTGCGACCATGGAAATCTGCTCACTTTTTAGGACTCAATTGTTAACCTTATCAGGTAACGCACCCGATTAAATCACTGACTGATTAAATCAATTACTTATTAATCAAATACATATTAATCAAATACATATTAATCAACTACATATTAAATCGATTGCTTAGCAATAACCTACCGCAACACGAACCAGACCAAAGCTGGGTCAAAGTCTAGCCCCGTGAATACGCTGTCGACTTACGCAGTTCGCACATCCGCTATATACTGAACAATGCGCTATCCTCAAACACATGCATTACGACTACATACAATCACCTCTGCTTAAATGATGAAATATGCACTATAGACCTGTGATTTTAGCCCAAAAGTGCTTACTCTGGCACGCCGCGATGAGCGGGGCGCCCTGATGCAATACTTTATTGGCTTGATGTCTGGTACCAGTCTGGATGGTATAGACGCCGTATTGCTGTACAGTGGCACGAAACCAAGCATTCATGCCCACACCCATCGCGCGTTCCCTGACGCCTTACGCTCGGCCCTGCTTGCTCTCAATTACTCGGGCTCAGATGAACTGCATCGCGCAGCAGTTGCAGCGCAGGAACTAGCGCAGCACTACGCCCTTGCGGTATCTGATTTGCTGCAACAGGCGCAAATAACTGCAGCCCAAATATCTGCGATCGGATGTCATGGTCAGACCATCCGCCATCGCCCTGATGCTGGATACACTGTGCAATTAGTCAACGCTGCACTACTAGCGGAATTAACTCACATTTGTGTGGTGTGTGATTTTCGAAGTCGCGATATCGCCGCGGGTGGCGAAGGTGCACCCCTAGTGCCGGCATTTCATCGCGCTGCGTTTGGCGATGCATTAAGCACTCGTGCCATTGTCAATATTGGTGGCATTGCCAATATCACCACATTATTTCCCGACCAAAACACCTTCGGATTTGACTGCGGACCCGGCAATATCTTAATGGATGCATGGATTCAATCGCAGCTTGGTAAACCCTATGATGATCAAGGACAATGGGCGGGCCAAGGGCAATGCAAAACTGAGTTGCTGAATCAATTACTTACACATCCATTTTTCGCACGAAATCCGCCAAAAAGTACTGGGCGTGATTTATTTCACCTCAATTGGCTACGTGATTATTTAACAGGCCATGAAGCTGCAGCAGATGTCCAAGCCACCTTACTCGAACTCACTGCGCGCACCATTAGCAATGCGATTCGCGCACATTGTCATGGCACCACTGCCGTATTCTTATGTGGCGGAGGTGCTCATAACAGCGCCCTCTTTAATCGAATTGGTGAGCTACTGCCTGAGGCCAGTGTTGCAAGCACCGCACTACTGGGGATTGCAGTCGATCATGTTGAAGCTGCAGCATTTGCGTGGTTGGCACAACGCACGCTCAGAGGTGAGTCTGGCAATCTAGCTGCAGTGACTGGCGCCCGCGGCCCACGCATACTGGGCGCCATCTACCCTGCTTGATAACAATAAGACCTTATGCGGAAAAAGACGAACCGCAACCACACGTAGAACTGGCATTCGGGTTTTTAATGACGAACTGCGCACCTTCTACATTTTCCTGATAATCAATTTCTGCGCCTGTTAAATATTGCAAGCTCATAGGATCTACCAACAAAGTTACCCCACCTTTTTGCAAGGCAGTATCGTCTTCGTTAATTTCTTCATCAAAAGTAAATCCGTATTGAAAACCAGAACAACCGCCACCAGAAACAAACACCCGCAATTTCAGTGCTTCGTTGCCTTCTTCCTCGATCAACGACCGCACTTTGTTGGCTGCATTTTCAGTAAATACCAGTGGTTCTGGCATCATTTCTGTCACTGCATTCATGGTCGACTCCAATTTATCAAGATTACATTAATCAAACTATAACAGGCCTATCTTACAGCAAAGCAGTCACTTCTGAAATTAACTCGGCACGACATCTATGCAAAGCCCCACACTATTCAGTTGCAGCCGACTTAAACTGTAATACCTTATCTTCCTTAGGGTCTTCTTGATACTTGAGAAGACCCTGCACTACTGCACCCAGTTGCATCTCTAGGGTGCGATAACTGACATCCCCGGTCACTTTGGCTTTGCTTTGTAGCTCAACATAATCCAGTGCATAGAGTGGGCCTAAAATAGTGCCGTTAATCACTGCATGCGAGACTCGTATTTCACCCTCAACCCGAGCTGCCTCTGACAGCACTAGCGTGCCCCCTTTATTTTCAGTAGCAATCACATTGCCGCGCACAATGCCATCGATCCGCAAGCCACCCGTAAAGTTCACGTCACCAGTAATGACTGTACCTGCTCCGATTAATGAATCAATGCGTCCTTGTGGTTTAGAGTGTTTTTTACCGAACATGGTGACTCCTTTAATCTATAAATTAACGTCGTGGGTCAGTTTTGGTGTGTCTGATTGACCTTCAAAAATTCGGACTTGAAGGCTTAGTATTTGCGCATCAACTGGAATTTTCAAGACGCCCTCAACACGCTGAAAAAACTTAATGTTAATACGATACTGTGGTTGGGTGCGTTTACTCTCCTCAGGCCAAACAACCGCGGTCTTACGGCCGTTAATCTGCAAATTTAACACCAGCTGCATACTACCCGTAAATTCCTTTGCACGCTCGCCCGTTTGAACTAATAATAAACGATAACGGTATTCACCCGGGACGCCCTCCGGCATTAGCCGAAATCGATTGACGCTAATGGCGCCAGTCTTGCCAGTGGCTGTCAGCGACTGAAAAAAGGCTAAATCCTCTTTTAATGCTGAGTTCTCTTGGCTTAAAGTCTTTACCTGCTTCGCTAGATCTTCGTAAGTTGCATGCTCCATTTGCAGTTGACGCTCTGCAGCAGCCAGCTTAGCGTGGACATCTGCTAATTGTTTTTGTTGATCACGCACCAACACACCCAGCTCTGAATTCACACGCCGTGCTTCATTTTGGCGAAACCCCGCATACTCTAGACCAACATCATAGGTATACCAAGCAATCGCACCAATGACTACAGCCGCCAACAACCACCGCAACCAATGCACATACCAGGGCATTTGCGGGCGCACCGATAAGCGAGGTGCCTCAATACTAAAGCGCCGCAGAAACACTTTGAAGCGTCGCATCATTGGCTACGGCAACAACGCTAACTGCATTAAACCTGTCTCTTCTGGCAAATTGAACATGATATTCATGTTTTGCACAGCCTGACCAGCAGCACCCTTCACCAAGTTATCAATCACCGATAAAATGACGATCGTGTCGCCGCCATGTGGACGATGCACTGCTATTCGGCACTGATTAGCACCCCGCACCGAACGCGTCTCAGGGTGGCTTCCTGCCGGCATGACATCCACAAACTGCTCACCAGCGTAGCGCTGTTCAAACAAAGCCTGGACATCAATTTCTCGCTTCAAACGTGCATACATCGTCGCGTGTATACCGCGAATCATTGGCGTTAAATGCGGCACAAATATCAAACCTACGGATTGACCTGAAGCCCGCGCCAAACCTTGAACAATCTCTGGATGATGACGATGACTCATAACGCCATAGGCTTTGAAGTTATCTGACGCTTCAGCCAGTAATGTTGGCACCTCAGCTTTGCGACCCGCACCCGAAACGCCTGACTTAGCATCTGCAATTAAATGCGTGGCATCAATACAATCGGCCTCAAGTAGAGGCAAAAATCCTAACTGTACTGCGGTTGGATAACATCCTGGATTAGCAATGACGCGCGCAGCAGCAATCGCTTGGCGATTCATCTCTGGGAGCGCATAAACAGCTTCTGCCACTAACTCAGGGCAAGCATGCTGCATTTGATAATATTTTTCCCACTGCGCAATATCTTTAATACGAAAATCTGCTGCCAGATCAATAACACGCACACCGGCGTCGACTAGGGCTCGCGCTTCTTGCATGGCAACACCATTGGGAGTGGCAAAAAAGACTAGATCACAACTCTCGAGACCAGCAGCCGCAGGCTCACTAAAACACAAACCGACTCGCCCACGTAGATTAGGGAACATCTCAGCCACGGGCATCCCAGCTTCTTTACGCGAAGTAATCGCCTGCAGCTCACAATACGGGTGCTGCGCTAAGAGTCTTAATAACTCAACTCCGGTATAGCCAGTACCACCAACAATACCCACCTTGATCGTCTTGTGCATCCTGTCTACTCCATGATTATGGTCTGACTAGGCATCCAGAAAAAGATGATTAACTTTCTGAATGCGCTATTAAATACACCACAGAGACAACAAAGCCGCCTCATCGGCGGCTTTGTTATTTTTTTCAAAAACGAATGTCGTGTATTACCGCTTCGAGAACTGCTTACGACGGCGCGCTTTGCGCAAACCAACTTTTTTACGTTCAACTTCACGCGCATCACGGGTTACTAAACCAGCCTTACGTAAGGCTGGCTTCAAGGTCAAATCGTAGTCGATTAATGCACGCGTAATACCATGACGCACTGCACCTGCTTGACCAGACTCACCACCACCAGTGACATTTACACTAATATCAAAAGAGTCTAGCTTTTCAAGTAAGACCAAAGGTTGACGCACGACCATACGGCCAGTTTCACGAGAAAAAAACTCATCAACGGGCTTGCCATTGACAACAATGCTACCCTTGCCAGGCTTTAAATACACCCGGGCAATCGCACTTTTGCGACGGCCAGTGCCATAATTTTTATCGGTTTGTAATGCCATAGTCATCAATCCTAAAAGTCGAGTGTCTTGGGCTGTTGCGCGACATGGGGATGATCCGTGCCTACATAAGCCTTCAGTTTTTTAAGCATCGCGTATCCCAAAGGTCCTTTAGGCAACATGCCCTTAACCGCTTTTTCAAGCACGCGGGCGGGGAACTTCTCCTGCATTTTCTCAAAGCTAGTGGTGTAGAGACCACCAGGGTAGCCACTGTGGCGATGATAAAGCTTATCCTTAGCCTTATTGCCAGTGACGCGCAATTTGTCGACGTTCACAACGACGATAAAATCACCCGTATCAATATGACGAGTAAACTGCGGTTTATGTTTGCCGCGCAAACGATGGGCGATTTCGGCAGCCAGACGGCCTAGCACTTTGCCAGAGGCGTCAACGACATACCAGTCACGGGTAATTTCATGCGGTTTAGCGGAATAAGTCTTCATACGTGTTCCAGCGCGATCTCGTGATTCATGGGAAACCATCAATTCTATTGGAAATGTGCTACTTATGTCAAACTTCTCAGCACTGCCTGTAACACTGGCGCAACAAGAGCGGCTCGAGTCAAAATCATAATTTTATATTAAAATCAATAACTTATTAACAATTTCAAACATTTAAGGCGATTGAATGTTCAGTTTTTTACTTAGTAATTTTGTGGCTGCATTCCTGATTGTTCCCGGAAATTTGCTATTTTTGATGTTTCTCGGATTTCTGGTCCGCCGCCGCTACCCTGTTTGGGGAAGGCTGCTACGCTACGGCTCGCCGATTCTACTCTATCTGCTGAGCCTGCCCATACTCAGTCACTACCTAATCACCCAACTAGAACAGCCTACGCACGCCCCGCAGGCCATAAAAAACGCCAGTGCTATTATTGTCTTAGGCGGCGGCCGTAGTTTTGCCAGCCCAGAGTTTAATGGCAATGACGCGGTCAGTGTCGCCACCCTACCGCGCTTGCGTTACGCTGCACAATTACACCGTCAAAGCGGTCTGCCCCTACTAACCACCGGTGGCGCACCCGATGGCGGAGGCGCCCCCGAAGGCGCGCTGATGGCTGATAGCCTGGACCAGGATTTTGGGGTCAGCGTGCGTTGGGTTGAAGACGCTTCCGCCAATACCTATGAAAACGCGCGCTTCAGTTACGCCTTGTTAGCCAATACCCACATAACTACCGTCTATTTAGTGACTCATGCCTGGCACATGCCCCGGGCGCAACGCACCTTCGAAGCCGCCGGCTTTGTGGTGATACCAGCACCAGTGGCATTCACAACTCGTAATCAGATCACTATCCTCGACTTTATGCCGAGCGGAGGCGCGCTGCGCGATAGCGCCATTTTCAGCCATGAAATCATCGGCGCGCTCTGGTATCGTATGCGGGCACTACTGAGCCCACGTTAAGGTGCGCATACTTGACGCACTGCCTACGCCTTGCAGCCGTATAATCTCATCATTCAACACATAAAGTTTTGATTCCTATTGAAATGGATAAGGGAGCGCCTGCCATGAAAGCACGTATTAAATGGGTAGAAAATGTTTCTTTTATTGCTGAGTCGGGTAGCGGCCATGCATTAGTAATGGATGGCGCCCCTGAAGGCGGCGGTCGAAACATCGGGCCAAGACCTATGGAGGTATTGCTCATGGGCGCGGGAGGTTGCACGGCCTATGATGTGGTGCACATTCTGCGCAAGTCCCGCGCACCGGTGACCGATTGCGAACTAGAGATTGATTCCGAGCGCGCCAGTGAAGATCCAAAAGTATTCACTAAAATACATTTTCATTTCATTGTCACTGGCCACAACCTCAAACCAGCGCAAGTGGAGCGCGCGGTAAGTCTATCTGCAGAGAAGTACTGCTCAGCCTCGATTATGCTGGCGAAAACCGCACAAATCACTCATGACTTTGAAATTCGCGAAGCGTCTACAGCTATCGCTTAGATAGCGCTGTCGCCAATCACCACATCACCTTCTGACTTAGAGTCGATAGGCTAGGGTGGTCATGACCCGCGAACTCAGCTGCATTGCCAGTTTTACCGGGGCAGGTAACACACTACCCCCGAGGTCAATTGCTGTGGTGGCATGACGCGCTTCATCTTCCTGCATTTGCACCACAACCGCCCTACTTTTTTGGTCGTTCTTCGGCAAGCGACTTAAGTGACTTTCTAAATGACTTACTACTTGTTGCTCGGTTTCGGCTAAAAAGCCCAAACTCCAGCGATCGCCAATCGCACCAGCGAACGCGCCAATGGCGAACGATCCGGCATACCACACCGGGTTTAACAGGCTTTGACGCCCCCCCAATTCGCGAATCCGTTGTTCAGTCCAAGCCAGATGCTCGGTTTCCTCGCGCGCAGCGATCTCCAGTGCGGCACGCGCCTGCGGATCACGCGCGGTGAGCGCTTGACCCTGATACAAGGCCTGCGCGCAAACTTCGCCACTGTGATTAACTCGCATCAAGGCCGCAGCATGACGCTGCTCAACAACACCAAGCTCCGCTTCAGGTAAGGCGTCGCCAGGAATAGTGCGCTTGCTATGCGCCGACGCAAACACGGTGCGCAAACCTTGATCAATCACCTCAATGAACGCATCTATTCGTAACATCATAACCTCGGAAAAATTTAACAAGCGTCATTAAGTTATAAGAAGCTAATCATGTCCGTCAAATCATAACAACTCAGTAAACACAATGTAGCACTCATCGATTCACACGTATTTATACGTGCTAACACAAGCACAGCAATCCAACTAAGCAAACAGTCTAGCCAATTCCACCCCGGGATCCGATGCCCGCATAAACGCCTCGCCCACTAAAAAACCATGCACAGCATGCGCGCGCATCAAGGCAACATCGGCCACCGCCAAAATCCCGCTCTCAGTGATCACCATACGCTCAGCCGACACTTGAGGCAACAAGTCAATCGTGGTTTGTAATCGCGTCTCAAAGGTGCGCAAATTACGATTGTTAATCCCGAGCAGCGGCGTGCGTAATTGCAAGGCGATCTGCAACTCATCAGCCGCATGCACTTCCACTAACACCGCCATCCCTAGTTCCAGGGCAACCGCCTCTAGTGACTGCAATTGCGCAGGCGTCAAAGCAGCAACAATCAGCAATATGCAATCAGCACCTGCGGCTCTTGCTGCATATATTTGATAAGGATCCATAATGAAATCCTTGCGTAACACCGGCAACTGACACGCTGCACGAGCGACTACTAAATCAGCCAACTGACCTTGAAAAAACTGCTCATCAGTCAATACGGATAAACATGCCGCACCATGCTGCTGATAACTTGCAGCAATCGCTGCAGGTTCAAAGTGCTGGCGTAATACGCCTTTACTAGGACTCGCTTTTTTAATTTCCGCAATCACAGCGGACTGTCCTTGTGCCACCTTTGCGCGCAGCGCTGCAACAAAGTCGCGCACTGGAGGGGCAACGGCAGCAGCGGCTTGTACGGCGGCCAGCGATTGATGTAGTTGCGCCGCGCGCACTTCTTCCGCTTTAACCGCCATAATGCGTTTGAGAATATCAGACATAGCGCTTCGAGAATTCAATAAATTGATCCAACTTCCGCCGCGCCTCACCATTTGCGATGACCGCTTGCGCCCGCTTTACACCATCCAACAAATTAATCGACATACCAGCAACATAAATACTCGCCCCCGCATTGAGGGCAACAATGTCCCGCGCCGCGCCGGGCTTATCTGACAAAGCCCCCAACAGCATCGCTTTTGACTCCTCGACGCTACTCACACGTATGGCCGAATTATTATGTGTTTTAAGTCCCACATCAGCGGGCGCAATCATATACTCTTTGACTTCACCGTATTTGAGCTCACCCACTGCACTTGGGCCACTAATCGATAACTCATCCAGACCTTCTAGACCATGTACAATCATGACACGACGACTACCTAGCTGCGCCAAAACCCGCGCTTGTATTCCCACCAAATCAGGATGAAACACTCCCATAACTTGCTGACGCGCCCCTGCTGGGTTAGTTAAAGGACCTAAAATATTAAACAAGGTCTTCACACCCAATTCACGCCGTACTGGTGCTGCATGTTTCATCGCCGCATGATGATTGGGTGCAAACATAAACCCTACACCCACCTCAGCAATCGAATCGACGACAGCCTGGGGCGACAGGTTAATATTGACGCCTAAGGCCTCTAAGACATCGGCACTGCCCGATGTGCTAGAAACTGAACGTCCACCATGTTTTGCAATTTTAGCGCCCGCTGCAGCCGCTACAAACATAGCGGCCGTGGAAACATTAAAAGTGTGGGCTGCATCCCCACCCGTACCACAAGTATCTATTAACTCTAAAGCATCCGGCACTGCCACTTTAGTGGAAAACTCTCGCATCACTGTGGCCGCTGCAGCAATCTCACCGATGGTTTCTTTTTTCACCCGCAAGGCGGCGACCAGTGCCGCAATACAGACAGGCGAGACTTCCCCAGACATAATCTGTCTCATCAGCGACAACATATCATCATGGGCAATTTCACGATGATCAATCAAATGCGCTAGCGCTTCTTGCGGCGTCATGGTCGCTGCTCCTCTAAAAAGTTTTTCAACAACGCATGACCGTGCTCCGTCAGGATGGACTCAGGATGAAACTGCACCCCCTGCACCGCCAGCGTGCGATGTCGCACTCCCATAATTTCGCCGTCTGCTGTCCATGCCGTTATTTCTAAACAGTCTGGCAAAGTCGCCCGCTCAATTACCAATGAGTGATAGCGGGTTGCCACTAAGGGACATGGCAAACCCCGAAACACACCGCCATCGCGATGCTCAATAGGAGAGGTTTTACCATGCATTAATTCTTGTGCACGCACAATCCGTCCACCAAAAGCCTGGCCGATACTTTGATGACCCAAGCACACGCCTAAGATCGGGATCTTACCGCTAAAGGCAGTGATCAATGGTACAGAAATACCAGCCTCATTTGGGGTGCATGGTCCTGGCGAAACCACGATTCTTGCAGGCCGAAGTGCAGCAACTTCATTCAAAGTGATTTCATCATTACGATGCACTGCCACGTCCTCACCCAACTCGCCAAAATATTGGGCGAGGTTGTAAGTAAACGAGTCATAATTATCGATCAGTAGTAACATAAATTGCCTAATAAAAATTACTGAATAAAAATTTCTATACCTAATGAATTAATGCCACCGGATTAAACCCTGCAGAAAATGTAGCGCTATACAAATAACGCTTTGTCATCCGCTCATCAGGGGCAGCAAAAAATCATCATACTACCAATATAACTTCCAATCGCCTTGCGATAATAGGGCGTGGCCCTGCAATGTAATTCTCTCGTCCTGTGGTTGATACTCATGAGCAGGAGCGATCTGATGCAACAAACGACCCGAGTGGACGACCATCTCGCCCACGGCATATTCAATATTATGCGTAGGTAGCGCACTGAGAATCTGTTTTAAATTCACGGCGTCTGCGGGTACATCTGGTTGCCATTCATAATCCCAATAGTTTAAACCGGCACCCTTGCTTGGCAGCGTAATGGGTAATGTAAAAGAGACTGGTCGAGCAAAATCAGTTTGTGAGGACCAATCTAATGCAAGATGCTGTGCATCCCAATGTACTGCAGCAATAGCCTGTATGAATGCAGGATGCGCCAAAAAAATATGAAACCCAGGTAATGCATACGCAGGATCATAGACGACTGTTTGCTTAAAGTGCGTTGAAAGTGCGCTTGCCACCATTTCATACAGCCAACCAAAAGTCTCCCATAATAACGGTCTCGAATCATGCGCAGACCGATAATAGTGGGCCTTGCTGATTTCCGCATCGAGGTAACTCGCCACACCAAGCGTATAGAACGGAAGCTGTGGAATGCGAGAAGTCCAGTGGTGGCGATTAGCATGTATGGCATCGCGCACCTGTAGACACTGTATGGCATCGAGGACTGGGATCCGTACGAACTCACTCATGATTAGTTAGCAATCCATTACTCAGCGCGCATACCGCGTTCGCGAACTACGCCCGCCCACCGCTCATTTTCTTTCTTGAGATGCGCTGCAAATTCTTCCGGAGAGCTGACAGCAATTTCAATACCGCGTTCATTAAACATCCGCACAATTTCTGGCGTAGCCAGTGCTTTACGCATCTGCTCATTCAACACATTCACTGCATTACGTGGCGTCTTGGCAGGCGCGAAAATACCAAACCAAGTCACAAATTCATAACCAGGCAAGCCACTCTGATCAACCGTTGGGATATCCGGAAAAGCGGGCGAACGTTTTAGGCTTGTCACACCCAAGGGCCGCAAACGCTTGGCCCGTACATAGGATGAAGTCTCGGCAATGTTGGTAAATGTCGCGCTCACCTCACCACTCATAGCAGCAACTAGTCCTGGACCACCGCCTTTGTAGTGGACAGCAATTAAGCTAGTCTTGGCCATAAAGTTAAATAATTCGCCGCCAATATGTGGGTTAGTACCAACCCCTGCCGAGGCATAATTAATGAGTTTTGGGCGTGCACGGGCAAATGCAATTAATTCTTTAATACTATAGACCGGCACTGACGGGTGCACGGTCACAATCGAGGGCGAAATACCCACCATACCGACTGGCGCAAAATCATTAATAGGGTGGTAAGGTGCTTTACCATAAATATGTGGGTTCACCACAAATGGCAAGGTATTCATCAACACGGTGTAACCATCAGCCGGGCCGCGCGCCACTAACTCGGTACCGATATTGCCAGAAGCGCCAGAACGATTATCTGCAATCACCGGCTGCCCCAAAAACTCGGATAACTTGGGCGCCAACATCCTCGACACCAAATCGACACTGCCGCCCGGTGCAAACGGCACAATGATACGCACAGCCTTAGTGGGATAGTTATCTGACTGAGCTATCCCCAAGGTGGGCACCAAGACCAGACTCATTAGTACCGTTAAGTAGCTGAGTATGTCATAATTTTTTTTCATATCATCCTCTTGAAATAGTGAAACTCACAACCACTTGCTCCATAACCCCATAGCTCCACAACTCTTTACATCACAACTCTAATAAACTACATCCCTGAAACACACCACTATAGTTGCGTATCTAGACCTGCTTCAGCCATTTCGGCAGCACGCAACAATGCGCGCGCCTTGCTTTGTGTTTCTTGCCATTCGGCTTCTGGATCTGAATCGGCCACCACACCGCCACCGGCTTGCACATGTAATTGTCCGTCTTTAATCACCCCTGTACGCAAAGCAATCGCCACGTCCATGTTGCCATGGAACCCCAAATAACCCACTGCACCCGCATAGATACAACGCTTTACCGGTTCGAGCTCGTCAATAATTTCCATCGCCCGCACTTTTGGCGCACCCGACACCGTGCCTGCTGGAAAAGTGGCACGCAATACGTCTATCGCTTTGAGTCCGGGTTTGAGCTTAGCCTCAACATTAGAGACAATATGCATCACATGCGAATAGCGCTCAATAATCATCTGCTCAGTCACCTTCACCGAGCCCACTTGAGCCACACGACCCGCATCATTGCGTCCCAAATCGACCAACATAATATGCTCTGCCCGCTCTTTGTGATCGGCCAAGAGTTCAGCAGCGAGTGCGGCATCCTCCGCAGGGGTGGATCCGCGGCGACGGGTGCCAGCAATCGGCCGCACAGTGACCAGATCGCCTTCCAAGCGCGCCAGAATCTCGGGCGAGGCCCCTACGACATGAAAATCATCCAAATTAAAATAATACATATACGGCGAGGGATTAAGCGCCCGCAATGCTCTATACAACGATAAAGGTGAAGCAGTAAACGGTTTAGACAAGCGCTGTGAAGGCACTACCTGCATAATATCGCCGGCGCGAATATATTCTTTAGCTTTAGCCACGGCCGCGTGATACGCGGTTTGACCGAACCCCGAGACTGCAGGGACCGACGCCGTGGGCGCGCTTACGGGCAAATCTACAGGCATGCGCAGTTGTGCCAGCAGTGCGGCCAAGCGCGCCTTGGCTGCAGCGTAAGCGCCGGGCTGTTGCGGCTTAGCGTAGACCACCAAGGATAACTTGCCCGACAAGTTATCGACGATGGCGATCTCCTCGGAGACTAGCAATAAAATATCTGGGGTATTGAGTGGATCAGGGCGTTCGTCATGGGCTAAACGCTTCTCAATATAGCGCACGGTATCGTAGCCAAAATAACCGACTAAGCCACCACAAAAACGTGGCAATCGGGGATCGGTGGCGACTTTGAAGCGTTGCAAATATTGATCGACATAAGCCAAGGGATCAGCCACTGTCTCACTACTGAGCACTTGTTGTTGATGGATTTCTGAGCACGTGTAGCCGCGCACTTCAAGCCGCGTCTGTGCCGCTAAGCCAATAAACGAATACCGCCCAAAACGCTCACCACCGACCACAGACTCGAGTAAATAACTATACGGTTGATGAGCGAGTTTTAAATAAATCGATAAGGGTGTATCCAGATCAGCGAAGGTTTCTAACACCATCGGGATACGGTTATAACCCGCAGCGGCGAGTTGCTCAAATTCGACTTCAGTCATGTGCTGCTCCTCAAAAACGGTAGAAAAGGTCAACCAACTCCGGCGCGATCAGCGACGCCAAGTCCAAGCGCAACACCAAAGCGCTTGCGATCGACACACAGAATGGCTCAGACACAGTTTCCAGGAGAGCACTATTAAACCTTTTTAATCAAAGAGATGCATTCAGTTAATGTTGCTACTATAGCATCAACTTCATGCCTCTGCACAGCCCGCCCCTCGGTGTAGCCATAGGGCACTGCAAATATCGGACAGCCTGCGGCACGCGCAGCTTGCACATCATTCATCGAATCGCCCACCATCAACACCTGTGCCGGCGCTAAACCCCATTGTTCACAAATATGCAATAGCGGCCGCGGATCGGGTTTTTTTTGGGGCAAGGTATCGCCACAAACGGTAATCGAGAAAAACTCCGCCAAGTCCTGACGCGCTAACAACGGCAGCGCAAAGGCAGAAGACTTATTCGTCATACAAGCCAGAGGAAAACCCGCCGCCCGCAATTGTGTCAAACCCGCTACGACGCCAGGGTATATCTGGGTCTGGGTACCATTGACCGCAGCATAACAACGCTCAAAAATCGGCATGGCGGCGGTCACTGCCGTCGCCTCCGCGACCCCGTCGACGCTACGCGCTAGGGCACGCTCGACCAATCGCCGTAGACCTTTACCGACAAAAGTGCGCACCACGCTCTCCGGTAACGGCTGCTCCCCCAAGACCACCAACATCTGATTAGTCGCAACGGTCAGGTCAGCAATTGTGTCCAACATCGTCCCATCGAGGTCAACAATAACACCCTGAATCGGCAGCGGAAATTGCAATGTACTAGCAGCCATCAGCCCCCCTTAGCGACTAACCGTCGTCAAGGCCTGACGCATCGCGCTAATCGTGCGGGCATAATCGGGCGCACCAAATATCGCTGAGCCGGCAACAAATGTATCCGCCCCTGCACTGGCAGCAGCGGCAATATTGTCGACCTTAATTCCGCCATCGACCTCAAGGCGGATATCGCGACCCGATTGATCAATGCGCTGGCGCACAGCGGCAATTTTACGCAAGGCCTGGGGAATAAACGCTTGGCCACCAAAGCCTGGGTTGACCGACATAATCAACACCAAATCAAGCTGCTCGAGCACATGATCTAAGTAATGCAAGGGCGTGGCCGGATTAAACACCAAGCCAGCCTGACAGCCCTGCTCGCGAATCAAGGCAATGGTGCGATCAATATGAGCCGAGGCCTCGGGGTGGAAGGAAATTAAATTAGCGCCGGCCTTGGCAAACTCAGGCACCAAACGATCAACAGGCTCAACCATCAAATGCACGTCAATCGGGATTGCCACATGCGGCCGAATCGCCTGGCAGACCAGCGGGCCAATGGTCAGATTGGGCACGTAATGATTATCCATCACGTCCACATGAATCCAGTCTGCGCCCGCGGCTTCCACGGCGCGAACCTCCTCACCAAGGCGGGCAAAATCGGCCGACAAAATACTTGGGGCAATGCGATAAGTCATGATGGTTTCCAATGCGGGGTAAACAGTCTCACCATTGTACCCGTTCTCGCCAAGCCGCTCACCTTCTGGCTCGCGCAATATCGGGGTAATTCACACGCAACACTTCCGTGATTGCCGCAGCAGTGCGAGAATAGGGCTATGAATGATGAAAAATACCAAATCACCATCGCCCCAAAGGCCACTTACATCGCTGACCAGTCAAACGCGCAAATTGAACGTTACGCCTTTGCCTATACCATCACCATCACCAATACTGGCTCAATTGCCGCGCGCCTAGTCAGCCGCCATTGGATTATTACCGATGCCAATAACCAAGTCCAAGAAGTCAAAGGCGAAGGCGTGGTCGGCGCGCACCCCCACCTCAAACCCGGCCAGAGCTTTGAATATACCAGTGGTTCTATCCTAGCCACCCCCGTGGGCACCATGCGCGGTAGTTACCAAATGGTTGCCGAAGATGGCACAAATTTCGATGCACCCATTCCAGAGTTCACACTGTCGGTACCTAGGGTTTTACACTAACTAACTGATAAATAAAGATTTTTTATATAATCCTCAGTTCATGCAGAAGGTGTTTTTGGCTCAGCGGGCTCAACTGGCTCATTCAGCGCTCCACTAGCGACCACCGTGACCGGTCTATCCCCTGGCGCGGCACTCTGCTGCCGGGCTTGTATGCTACTGTCCTCGACATCCTCCGCCGCATCACGCTCGGTGCGTGGCCAAGTCGACCACACGATACCCACCAGCAAACCCACTGCACACAACGCCTCGATCAAATACCACAGCAAACCTTGCATACCCCGAACTCCTTAGTTGTTACCATCACAACGCATCTCCGCACCCTGCCACGTTACGTTCTAGCGCTTATGCGCCTTAAGCTTGTGCACCTTAAGCTTATGCACCTTGAGCTTATGCAACTTAAACTTATGCAACTTAAACTTAAGCACCTAATGCTTAAACACCTAGACCTTAGTCACATAGAACTGAGACGCTTAGGCCCTAGACTATCACAAGGCCGACCTTCGCTAGGCCACAGCAAGCGCATGATCAGTCTAGTGATCACCCTAAGCTTGGCAGCGTGTAGCTCGCTCCCTCCGCCGCCTAGCCCTAGCCAACGCAAGCCCATCGCACCACCAGCGAGCAGCTCACCGGTCATCCCTGCGCCACCGGCGACGGTAACACCAAGTCCTGCCTCTACATCTGCCCCTGCGCCAGCTGCCGGCACTTTAATCCCCGCCACTTGGGGGTCACTGCCCGGTTGGTCGACCGACGATCACAGCGCCGCTTGGGATACGCTATTGAGCAGCTGTCGTGTGCTCCAAACCCAAGCACTCTGGCAACACCTCTGCGCGGCGGCCCGTAGCGAAAATCGCCCAAACCGCGAACGGGTCAAACAATTTCTAGAGCGCCACCTCGCACCCTACTGGGTCAGTCCCGAGCCCGGCACCGAAGGGCTCGCAACGGGCTACTACGAACCGCTGATCGCAGGCAGCCGCAAGCCGAGCTCGCGCTATCGATATCCCATCTATGGACAGCCGCGAGATTTAATTTATATCGACCTCAGCACGGTCACACCCAACTCAGCAACCGCAGCACACTTTAACGGCATAGCCCCTAACCCTCGTACCCCAGCGCGTAACGATGGTAAAAACACACTGCCCTATTACACGCGCGCCCAAATCGAAGCACCCCATAGCCCGCTGCGCGGCCGCGAAATCGCGTGGACTGACGACCCGATTGAATTATTTTTTCTGCAAGTCCAAGGCTCAGGTCGAGTCGAACTCGACAATGGCACCACCCTGCGCTTAGGGTTTGCCGGGCACAATGGTCACCCCTATCGCTCAATTGGCCGCGCCCTCATCGATCGCGGTGAGCTCACGCCCGACCAAGCCTCCATGCAAGGCATCAAACTGTGGGCACAACAAAACCCACAAAAGCTGCGCGACTTACTCAACCTCAACCCGCGCTACATCTTTTTTCGAGAACTACCCCCCAGCCCGCAAAGCCCACCCGGCGCTCTAGGGGTGCCGCTCACCCCCCAACGCTCCGTCGCCATCGATCCCCAATTCATTCCGTTGGGCGCACCACTGTTTATCGCCACCACCTGGCCACTGAGCAACCAACCCTTAGAACGACTGGTGTTTGCCCAAGACACTGGCAGTGCAATTCGCGGCGCGGCTCGCATCGACTTTTTTTGGGGGGCGGGCGAGGACGCCAGTCGCGAAGCCGGGCGCATGAAACAAGCACTTAAACTGTGGTTATTATTGCCGCGCGGCTACACCGTACCGCCAAACAGCAGTGCCATCGCTCCCGCCAAGCTTAACTAAAGCGCGATTAGGCAAGGTGATCAATAGCAGTGAGCGTGCACTTATCATTATCAAGTTAAGCGCTGTAATTAAACTAACTTATTGATTTATAAATTCTATTCAATTTAGTCAGGAACAACCCGCAATACCACTTGCACACGGCTGCGCACTGCATGACCGGCACGCTCCGCGGGCATAAAGCGGGTCTGGCGAATCAAGGCCTCGGCCTGTTGCGACAAGTCACCAGCGGCGAGATCGATCGCTGTCACACTCTCCACCACGCCCACTTGGTTGATGCTGACCCAGAAGCGCAAACTTGTCGGCCCTACCCCCCATGCTGGCAATTGCAAGGCGGTCGCTGGACGCGGGTAACGATCGAGCTCGCGCGCACCGTAGAGCCTCAAGTCTGGCCCTAGGGTGTCAGCGCTGGACGCCACAGGTGCGGCGACTTCAGCGGCCGGTGCCGTTACGCTTGACTGAGGTTGCGTTGTTGCAGCGCTCGCTTGCGGGTTCACCGAGATGCCGCCGGGTGCGGCACTCAGCGTTGCGGGCGCAATCACTTCGCTGAGCGTCAGCAATCGCGATTCGGGCTTGGTATCAATCTGCGCTTGAAACACTGCGCCCAATTTAGGACGAGCGACACGAGCACCTCCCGCAGGCACCCACACCTGCCACAACAGCACATGCATCAAGGCAGACACAGCAAGCGCCCACAACCAGCGCTCGGCCAGACGCGACTGCCAAGGCTGTGGGCCTAACACAGCGGACCTAACACAGAGAACCAAACACAAAGCAGTGGGCGCCTAACATTACGTGACAGCTTCACTCACCACAACTAACGTGTGGTAGTGAGCGCCTCCTCGAGTTCAGTGACCGATAAAAATCCACCAATCTGCTGACCAGTGGCCAAATACACTGCAGGCGTGCCACGCACACCAAAGCGTTTGGCGAGCGCTTGATTATCATCGATTGGCGTCGCGCAATTTTTAGGTGCATTACTCGGCACCACGACATTAGTCATTAAGTCATCCCACAATTTAGCGCGGTCTTTGGCACACCATACGGCTTTCGATTTTTCTACCGAGTCAGCCGATAAAATGGGCAGCAAAAAGGTGTAGATGGTCACATCGGTCATCTTGTTTAATTCTTTATGCAAAGATTTACAGTAACCACAATTTGGGTCTTCAAAGGTATAGATCACGCGCTTACCATTACCGCGCACACGCTTGACAGCATTTAGCTGCGCTTTGACCAAACCACCGGATGCAATTTGATCGCGCCGTTCGCGAGTTAAATTACGTTCCTCCGCTTGGCGCAGATCAAATAAATTACCGGTGATCAAATAATTTAATTTGTCATCTGTGTAGACCACCTGACCATCAAATACGACCTCATACAAACCAGCAAAAGGCGTACGATTAAACTGCTCAATTTTTGCAGTCGGAAAGCGCGCCTCAAATTTTTTACGCGTCTTCGCTTCATCTGGCTGCGCTGCGACAGGCAAGGCAAGTAGCAACATTAATCCCCAGCCCAAACCACTCGCCAACATGCTTATACGCATACGCCATATCCTTAAAATATCTACGAATTATTTTCAAGCCTTGCAGTCGCCAGGCTCCCAATTTGACCACAGCAACAGCACAGCATAACTCAAGCAATCACGCGCTGCATTAACCACCGCTTCAGGCTTGGCATATGCTCGACCATGCGCAAACCCTGGTTGCGCACAGACGCCAACAATGGTGCTTGGGTGGCAAACAACTTTTGCAAGGCATCTCCGCCCCAAGCAATCGAGGCAATATCTTCAAGTCGTGCCCGTGCATAACGCTGTAGCAATGGGTAGTCGCCGCATGATTGCAACGGCGGCCGCGCGGCCAACACCGCCACTAACTCCCGTACATCACGAAACCCTAAATTCACGCCCTGACCAGCCAAGGGGTGCACACGATGGGCAGCATCGCCAACCAAAGCTAAGCCCGGCGCTACCAAAGACTGTGCCTGTTGCAAAGACAAGGGGAAGCCAACCGCAGGCGAGAGAGACTCGAGCACCCCCACTGTCCCAAGACTTGCCGCCTGCACCGCGTTCGCCAAATCCTCAGGCGATAGCGCGAGCAGGGCGTTAGCATGCGCTATTGGCGTTGACCACACCATTGACACGCGCTGCCCAGGCAAAGGCAACAGCGCCAAAACACCATCCGGTCTAAACCACTGGCGCGCCACCGCGCCATGTTGGGCACTGATTGCAAAATTCGCCACCACACCCAATTGTTGATAATCATTGCTCTTGAGCGGAATCGCCGCCGCCTCGCGCACCCAAGATTGCCCGCCGTCAGCACCTACCACCAAATCCGCTGACCACTGCTCACCAGAATCTAAGCGCAGGACAGCAGGGCTTAATGTCAAATCGAGCGTCACAGGACGCGCGTCTGCCAACACCGTCAGTTCAGGGGTTGCAGCAATCTCTGCGGCAAGGGCGGCCTGCAAAGCCCGACTCTCGACAATCCACGCCAACTCACGTAAGCCCGCTGCTTCAGCGGCAAACCCCAGATGCGACTGCGCATCACCCCAAATCGCCATGGCTGCCACCGCTTGCACACGTGCCGCATCCACACGCGACCACACGCCAAGACCACCCAAAAACGCGGCATTACCGGGGCTGACCGCATAAATACGCTGATCCCAAGTCGGCTCGATAGGGGCGCAAGTTGCCAAAGTGGCGGCGGAGGCGACCAAAGCCACCCGTTGTCCTTGATGGGCTAATGCGAGCGCCAAACTCGCGCCCACTAAACCACCACCGACCACCAAGACCTGCACGCTATTGTTCAACGAAGCCCCAATTTTAATGACCGCATCTTAAAAAATATTAATAAAATCAGTAATTTACAATAATTAGCCACCAAAACCGTTCGCCACCGTCACTTCAATCAAATTCGGTTGACCACTTTGAATACCGGCCTTGAGTGCCTGATCTAAGTCAGCTGGATCTGAAACCTTCACGGCACGCATACCCATAGACTGCGCTAATTGACAGTAATCTATGGCCGGGTCGTTCATATCCATACCAATAAAGCGGTCGCAGCCTTGCATGGCGACCAACCGTTCTTTGATGATGCGGTAACTCTTATTATTAGCAATCACATAGGTAATCGGTAACTTGCAGTGGGCGGCCGTCCACAGGCCTTGAATCCCATACATGGCACTCCCATCCCCTACAATAGCCACCACTGGCCGACCCGGTTTGGCAAAGCTAATTCCTACGGCGCCAGGAATCGCAAATCCCAATCCACCACTGGTCAGACCAAAAAAACTATCAGGATTATGCTGGTGTAAATACTGCGGTAAGGGATGGGTTGACGTGAGTGCCTCTTCGACCACAATCACGTCGGGGGTGAGTTGGGCGCTAACGTGCATCACAAAGGTGGCGGCCGACATCGGCCTGACCGCACTTTGGGTCATCACTTGACTGACCAATTGCGCCCGAGTGACTGACCAGTTATGCGTTGCAAGGGCGGCGCCGCGCGACTGTGCTTGCGCCATATAACCGGCACTGATACGCGCACGCAACACTGGCAATAGCGCCTGTAGGGTTTCGCTGACATTGGCTTGCAAAGCCAATTCGGTGCGGTAATTTTTACCGAGCTCCCAACTGCGCTCACTCAAATGAATCACCCGCGAATGATCTGGCAGTGGTTCGACTGGGCTGTACACCGACATTCGCAACAAATCTGCACCCAAACAAAATATCAAATCAAACGGTTCCAGCGTTTTACGCACCACCTCTTGGGCGCGAGTCAGCATGCCTTGGTATTGGCTATGCGCGGTTGGAAAGCTGGCGCTATAAGGTATGGCCTCTTGAAACACTCCAGCTCCGAGCAGCGTTGCTAACTCACTGGCATCAGCGAACGCTTGCGGGCTAGACAACTCCTGCCCAACAATCATCACTGGATAACTGGCAGACAACAAAGCATCCGCTAAGGCCACGAGCGCTTGGTCAGAGGGGCGCACACGACGATCTACACGCACCGATTGTCCCAAGTCAATCTCAGCACAGTCATTGAGAATGTCGCCAGGCAGGCTGATAAAGACAGGGCCTGTGGGCGGTGTCATCGCCACCTTAGCTGCCCGCCGCATGATGCGCGGCAAGTCTTGTAGGCGTGTGACTTCGATTGACCATTTCACCAAAGGTGCGGCCATTGCCATTAAATTATCGTAGAGCAAAGGCTCTTGCAGACCATGACCTTGCTCTTGTTGGCCTGCAGTTAGAATCACCGGGGATCCCGAAAATTTAGCGTTATACAACGCCCCCATCGCATTACCCAATCCGGGTGCGACATGCACATTGGCAGCAGTCAGTTGGCGGGATGCACGAGCATAGCCATCCGCCATCCCCATCACTACCGCTTCCTGTAGCCCCAACACAAACTTCAACTGCGGGTAATCGGGCAAGGCTTGCATAATGGGCAACTCGGTAGTGCCAGGGTTGCCAAATAAGTGGGTCACACCTTCGCTCATCAACAGCTCGACAAAAGCCTGACGTCCGTATAATTGGGACATGAATTGCTATCCTTTTACTCAAATAGGGATCCAGCCAACATGGGCGCCATAAATAGCGCGTCGGTTCAAGCGCCCCAATACACCCCAAACTAGCATGACCATTTAATACCGACTGTCAAACAGCGCGCTTGTCGTGCGAATGTTGCGAATCTATCTACGACGTCAACTGATTGCGCCAACTCTAAGCCGAATACACCCATATTGCAATCGCCAAAAACGCTGATGCGCACCAAGAAAAAAGCCGTAACTCACTGATTTATTAGTGAATTACGGCTTTTTTAAGATGTCACATATGACATGTTACATCTTGGTGGTGATAGGTGGATTTGAACCACCGACATCAGCATTATGAATGCTGCGCTCTAACCAGCTGAGCTATATCACCAGAAAGCGGCTTAATTAGCATCTGTAATAAAAATCAATTGCACCCGACAAGAACAACATACTGCCAAGCTTATCACGATCGGGCAAAAACGACCCGTATGCCCTAGGGGTGGGGGATTATAACTAAAAATCTACCAACCCGAAAGTAATTGGGCTGGTCGCTGCACAATCGGCTAAATACCTACAATGACAGCCAAAGCGGGGTATTTGTTGTTTAGGTTGTTGATTAAGTCGCGGCTGTGAATTCAATCAGTGTGGCAACTTTAACATTTCCAAATAAACACCTCCCTGCGCAACTTGCTTAAGCATTGCCCCCAATATGCCCAACATGCTATCGTAACAACATGATTAAACACACGATGTTGTTAATTTTTTTTCTTCTACAATTATTGACCGCTAGCGCAAACAGCCGAGCGCAAACACTGCGCGAAGTACCGCCTGATACATTCATCGCGCGCACCAACACACAACGTGTGTACCCTGAGATCAGTCTCAACAGTAAAACCTACCAATTAGCGCCAGGCGGCCGCATCATCGACAGCAATAATCGCAGCCTTACTCATAATCAACTCATTTCGAACGCCCCCGTCGCCTTGCGATTGGACACAAACCATCAGATTAGTTTGCTCTGGTTATTGTCCGAGAGTGAATATACCCAATACAAAAAGTCTCTGAATCAATTACCTTGATGCGCAACTTCTCCACCATGCACCGCCAAGTTCAATCTAAACCACACTACCGCTTATCCCCTGTTCAGCGCCAACAGCAGACATTGACAACTGCCACTACGCATTGCCATGGGTAAGATCTATATCAAAACCTTTGGCTGTCAGATGAACGAGTACGACTCGGCCAAGATGGTAGACATTTTAAGCGCGCACGCCGATTACACCGTCACCGACGACCCAGCAGCAGCAGATATTATGTTGTTCAACACCTGCTCGGTGCGCGAAAAAGCACAAGAAAAAGTTTTCCATGATCTCGGTCGTATCAAACAATACAAACAACACAATCCACAACTCATTATTGGCGTAGGTGGTTGCGTGGCTAGTCAAGAGGGTGCGGCAATTGTCAAACGCGCACCTTATGTAGACTTGGTATTTGGGCCACAAACCCTGCATCGTCTACCGCAAATGATTGCGGCCAAACGGCAAACCGGCCGATCACAAGTAGACATCAGCTTTCCTGAGATCGAAAAATTTGATCACCTACCACCAGCACGCGTTGTGGGGGCCAGTGCATTTGTCTCGATTATGGAAGGATGTAGTAAATACTGCACGTTCTGTGTGGTGCCCTACACTCGTGGCGAAGAAGTCTCACGACCCTTTGCAGATGTGTTAGCAGAAGTAGCCGAACTCGCCCTCCAAGGCGTGCGCGAAATCACGCTACTGGGGCAAAATGTCAACGCTTATACTGCCGCTATTCGCATTCAAAGTGCAAATAGCAGTGGCAACCCCTCTATTAGCAGTAGTCAGGATAACGCTGCAGATCTCGCGCTGCTCATAGAATACATCGCCGAGATTCCAGGTATAGAACGCATTCGGTTTACCACCTCACACCCCAAAGAATTCACGCAACGCTTAATTGATTGCTTTGGGCAAATCCCGCAACTGGCAAGCCATGTGCATCTGCCAGTGCAAGCTGGCGCAGACTCGGTGTTAGGTGCGATGAAGCGCGGATATACTGCACTCGAATACAAATCCATTGTGCGCCGCCTGCGCGTACAACGTCCTGATATTTCGATCACTTCAGACTTCATTGTTGGTTTTCCAGGCGAGACCGCGAACGACTTTGAACAAACCATGCGACTCATCACAGACATTGAATTTGATGCTAGCTTTAGTTTTGTCTACAGTCCTCGGCCTGGCACACCTGCAGCTGCACTAGTTGACGCTACGCCACATGCAATTAAACTGGAGCGCCTGCAACGTTTGCAAGCCTTAAATGAAACCCACACCCACGCCTTTAGCGCAGCCCTAGTCGGCAGTCAACAACGCGTATTAGTATTGCCCCCCCTAGACTTGGAAACAATACCCGAGACTCAATTACTGATTCCGCTGCGCGGACAAACTGATCACAATCGGATGGTACATTTTGTCGGTCCACGCACCCGTATCCATACGATACAAACTGTGACCATCACCCGCGCCCAAGCTCGCACACTCCATGGTGAGCTACTTGATCACCACCCACAGATTGCAACTCAACAGTTCCATTCCACCCACCAAAGAACGGCATCGCCTTGAAATCATTGGACTTAAGCTTTACCCCGATCGACAACCAACGACTGTCTAATCTGTGCGGCGCTCTCGATGAAAATTTACGCCAAATCGAAACCGCGCTAGACATTCACATCACCCGCCGTGGTGAACGCTTCTCTCTGAGTGGTGCGGCTGAGCGCACACGCATTGCCGCACGTGTCATCCAAGACTTCTATGACAAAGCGCAACAACCCTTGTCGCTGGATCGGATTCAATTGGCTTTGATTGAAGCCGGACATCAGGGTGTACCGCATGCCGGCCTACCCAGCCCTTCACTCATTACTCACAAGCAAGACTTCCAAGGTCGCACGCCACGCCAGAACGAATACCTGCTCAACATTCAAAAGCACGATATTACTTTTAGTATAGGCCCTGCCGGCACAGGCAAAACTTATTTAGCAGTTGCTTGTGCAGTAGATGCCCTTGAGCGCGATGCAGTACAACGCATCATTTTAGTGCGGCCAGCAGTCGAGGCTGGCGAGCGCCTCGGTTTTCTACCGGGTGACATGGCACAAAAAGTAGACCCGTATTTGCGGCCTTTGTATGACGCGCTCTACGACCTCATGGGTTACGATCGCGTTGCTAAAATGTTTGAACGCAATGCTATTGAAGTCGCCCCCTTAGCGTTTATGCGCGGTCGCACACTGAATCATGCATTCATTATTTTAGATGAAGCACAAAACACAACACGCGAACAAATGAAAATGTTTTTAACTCGTATTGGGTTTGGAAGTAAAGCCGTAATCACTGGCGATGTGACCCAAATCGACTTGCCTAAAGGTATGGTCAGCGGCTTGGTGGAAGCACAATCGGTGCTGAAAAAAGTGCGCGGCATCGCATTCACGCACTTTCTGGCCGCCGATGTGGTGCGTCATCCTTTAGTGCAACGTATCGTGAACGCCTATGATCGCCATCAAAAAGAATCGGTAAAACCCACCAAAACTAATACCCCATCATCATGAGTGCGCCCGCTCGCCACCCCCATAAAATTCGAATCACCGTGCAGTCTGCAACGACCGCTCGCAACGTGCCGCCGCCCTACCGCATTCGTCAATGGGCGCGTGTGGCACTTCAAGGGGCTGCCAATGTGACGATTCGGCTGGTTGGCAACCAAGAGGGTCGCACCCTCAACCGACATTATCGCAACAAAGACTATGCCACCAATGTGCTCACCTTTGTGTTTCGTGAACACGCACCGCTCGAAGGTGATATTGCCATTTGTGCACCAGTAATTACGCGCGAAGCGCGCGCTCAGCGTAAAACCGTTGCCGCACATTATGCGCATATGGTGATCCACGGCTTACTGCATTTACAAGGCTACGACCATATGAACGACAACGACGCTACTGTGATGGAGCGATTAGAAACCAAACTACTAAAACGTTTAGGCTATCCTGACCCATATCGCACTCCGTTAGACAATGGTCGCGCGTAACAGTGTTATCTTGTAACCCAGCCCTATTTGATTGACTACCCAGGCACTGAATTATGGACCCCACCGCCAAACCAACCCTTCTTGAACGCTTATCAACATTTTTGCTACGCGAGCCTGAAGACCGCGAGCAGCTCATTGAGTTGCTGCACTCCGCCTACGAACGTAATTTATTAGACGCTGATGGATTGGCCATGATCGAAGGCGTATTGCAAGTCTCCGAGATGCAAGCGCGCGATATCATGGTACCCCGCGGTCAAATGGATGTGATCGATGTGAATCAACCCCCTGATCAATTCATCCCCTTAGTGATTGAAACCGCACACTCACGCTTTCCAGTCATTGGAGACAATCGTGACGATGTGATTGGAATACTCTTAGCCAAAGATCTGTTGCGCTATTACGCCGGTGAAGAAGAATTTAATGTTCGCGATATGCTACGCCCTGCGGTGTTTATCCCTGAATCCAAACCGCTCAATATCTTACTCAAAGATTTTCGTAAGAATCGTAATCATATTGCGATCGTGGTGGATGAATATGGCGCAGTTGCAGGACTCATCACTATTGAAGATGTGCTCGAGCAAATTGTCGGCGATATTGAAGACGAATACGACTTCGATGAAGCAGAAGACAACATCGTACAAGAGAAGCGCGGTGTCTATCGGGTCAAAGCCCTCACCGAGATCGCCGATTTCAACGCCGCCTTTAATTCACAGTTTAGTGATGACGAATTCGATACTATTGGCGGTTTAATTCTCAACCACTACGAGCGCGTGCCCAAACGTGGCGAACAGATCACCTTAGGCACATTCAGCTTTCGTATACTACGCTCGGATAGTCGACGTATTTATTTACTGCAAGTCTTTAAGTTGCCGGAAACAGTAACTTAGAGCCTAAGTTATGCCGCTACTGTTGGCCCCTCACCTGCCACCGTCGTGCGATGCAAAATGCGCGGATGTTCCGTAATCTTATACGGCCGTGCTCTATGTAACACCGCACGATTGTCATACATTAACAAGTCGCCTGGTTGCCAATGATGTAAGTAGGTGAAGGCCTCTTGCGTTGCATATTCCAATAACTCTTTTAACAACGCCCGCCCAGTCTCTTCTGGCCAATCGCGAATATGTGAAGCATGCGATCCCACAAATAGCGCCTTACGTCTATTCGCCGGATTTGCTCTAACCATGGCTTGTGGCACGGGTGGAAAGCGCTGATCTTCTGCTTCATTGGTCAGCTGATAACCATCATTACGGCGCGAGTAGGCATAATGATGAATCGCCACTGCCTGCTCTAATTCTGCTTTGCGTGCATCTGATAATCCGTTGTAAGCTGCTCGCATGCTTGCAAACTGCGTATCTCCACCCTCAGGGGGTAAATGTCGCGCATGTAATAGCGACGCCTTGGCTGGCACACGCTTGAAAGAGCTATCGGAATGCCAATTCCGCTGACCAAGTCGGTACAACACCCGCGGATCATCTGCGGCCATTAATTTTCCGTCAGGATCCAGATTAGAAATGACCGAGACTTTTTTAACTGCAAAATTATTGGCAATATGACCTTGTGTTGTTTCTAAATCACCAAACCGACTACTAAAAGCAATTTGCGCATCATCATCTAGCTTCTGGCGTGGAAATACCAATACTGAATAGTCCTCAAATGCTGTCTCCACAGCCGCAAAACCTGCAGCATCCAAATGGTTTAAATCAATGCCGGTAATCTCAGCACCAAACACCGGGGTCAGGGGTCTAATCGTTATGGGCATTGCGAATATCCTTTAACTCAATTGATCGTTCAAAAAATAACTGTATTACACTGATGGCTACGACAATGACGCGCTGCGACTATGCGCAGCATTCGCACACTGATGACGAGCTGGTAGTAACTCATCGCGTGTATGCGCGTGATAAGTTACACTCAGCGAAGCACCATCAAACGATTCACGTCTATGCAGGACACAACGGTTATCCCAAATCACGACATCACCAACTTGCCACTGATACCACCAGAATAAACTGGGTTGTGCTACATGCGTCCAGGGCCGATCTAATAATGCCTCGGACTCCGACATGCTCAGTCCATGAATATAACCATTGCGACGACGGCCTAAATAAAGCGCATTACATTGGGTTTCTGGATGCGTGCGTACTAAAAGATGCGTTGCACCTGGGAACAGCCGCACATCGGTTACTGGCGAAAAGCAACTTCGTAGCTGAGCACCCGCGGTGTAAGTGGTGTCGTTTTTCACGGTCACGGTATCGATCTGCTGACGTAAGGCATGCGGCAAAGTCTCTAAGGCCAAAACATATTCGAGAAGCTGACATCCCCGCCACTGGGGGGTATTTCTAGGGCATAGAGCACACTAGCTGATGGCGGACACTCACGATAAGACGTGTCGGCGTGCCAAAACACCTCTTCATCGCCAAGCCAGCCAATTGGCACCCCTGCCTCGATTACATTTGAAATCACCGATACATGTTTGTTGTCTCGAGGCCTCTGTCCCAAGCTAATGGGTAGCACTTCATCTAATACACTAAAGCGCATTAACTCATCATCACTGAAGTGTTGCCCTCGCACCACCAATACTAATTGGTGTAACCAAGTCTGCCGCAATTGCGCAAACTGCACATCTCTGAGTTGACGCAAATCTGTACCCGTCAAATAAGCGCCGAGCGCATCACTGCTAGGTTGGATCTTCAAACTTGCCAACGACTGATTAGCCACCACCATAGCCTCCACCCAGAACAAATCACCGCTTCATGACTGATCGATCACCCGTTCATATTATGATTATTTTTAGATGCCTGCCTATATAGGACTGACTGTTGACCCAATTTATTGATTGCGACTGTTTTTATTTAAACTTATGATAGCCTAATAGATATAAATGCACAAACCAAGTGCATCACCAGCACATTTCTGTAACAAAGCACCGCACAAATGATTCCAAATTGTGTGGGGCTAACTGTTTGGACCTAAGACCAATTAACCAGGAGGAAGTTGATGCATCTCGCATTGCCTTTTCTCGTGAACCTGCGCTCAATATCATGCATGTTTTACTTCAATCGCAAACATACCACACCGGTCATACTGCAAAGCGTCTACGCGCTCTGTCTTAAACTGATGGGACTGAATGTGCTGATTGCAATAGTTGCAATCAGCATAATCCCGCAAACTGCCGTAGCGCTGTGGCGACCCGTACGCCCAGTTGAGTTAGTAGTACCAAACTCACCTGGCGGGGGCAATGATGCAGTTGCCCGTTTAATGCAACGTATGTTACAAGAACGCAAGCTAATTAACCTAGCAACTGTAGTCGTCAATAAGCCCGCTAGTGGCGGCAGTATTGCCGTCCTAGCTAAGCACCTAGAAGCTGGTCTCATCCGGATTCTCGCAGTGACCTCAGACAAACGTCTCAGTGGCCCCATAGCCAACATCCCCAATTGGAAGGAACAAGGCTATAGGGGCACCTTCAACACCTGGCGCGGCATCTGAGGTCCTAAGGGCATGCAAACGGAACAAATCGCATTTTGGGATAAAGCCTTAGAGCGCATCTCAAGCGACGCTCAATGGCGTGAAAATCTAACAACCAATTTATGGGAAAACGATTATCGCAACAGTCGCAAGAGCTTGCGCTATTTAGATACACTGCACAATGAATTGCGTGACGCACTCAAAGACCTCAGACTCGCCAAACGTCTCGTTTAATACATGCTTACTGATTCTCAAGGCTTACCCCGAATGATTTTCTTAGAAAGGCTTTCGCTGATGCTGAATGCACACCGCGCGCTACACAAGATACAAGCCCTTGTAAGCTGGCTCAGTCTGACACTGGCGCTGTTACTCATCACGTTGGGTGCGCAAGCTCAACAACAACCTGCAATCTTTCCTAGCAAGCTGGTGCGCATTATTGTGCCCTATGCGCCTGGCGGCATCACAGATCGCTTAGCGCGCTTAGTCGGTCAAAAGCTCAGCCTCGCTTGGGGGCAACAAGTCTTGGTTGAAAATCGCCCAGGTGCCGCAACACTACTCGGCACACAATTTGTGATTAAAGCTGCCCCCGATGGTCACACCCTGCTGTGGGGCGGGATTGCCAATACCGTTGCACCGGCATTATTTAAAGATCTACCCTATGACCCAGTAAAAGACCTCGCCTGGGTCACAAACATCATCAAAGTACCACTACTGCTGGCAACCCACCCATCACTACCTGTCAACAATGCACAACAACTCATTGTGCTAGCCAAACGCCAACCCCAACTCTTGGTGTTTGCGACATCCGGTGTCGGCACCTCTGGCCACCTCGCGGGCGAGCTACTCAACACCATGGCCAATATCCGCATCTTACATATCCCATATAAAGGCGCAGCCCAAGCGATTATTGATACGCTATCAGGTCAGGTGCCTATTTATTTTGGGGCAATCGCGTCTCCTATTCAACACGTCAAAACCGGACGGCTACGGGCAATTGCGGTTACTAGCCTAAAAAGACTTATTGCCACACCAGAGATTCCCACCCTAGATGAGCAAGGCTTACGTGGCTTTGAGACCGCAACCTGGTATGGTGTGGCAGCACCACCTGCCACACCTAAAGAGGTCGTACAAAAAATTAATGCTGATATTGTGCGTATTACCCGACTGCCAGAAGTTCGCGCCGGACTCGAAGGCGAGGGCGCTGAATTTGTCGGCGATAGTCCAGATCAAGTCACCGCCTTTGTGGTGGGCGAGATCGCCAAATGGGCTAAAGTCGTCAAACAAGCTGGTGTTAAGCCTGAATAATACGATAGTGGTCTGCGCAAGCGCGCATTTCCCCCTAAAATAGCGCTAGTGCGAGCAAATCGCCACCGCTCATTTTTTTATCATTTTTAAAAGGCTATTTCCTACGCCTGCTCTCTTGGATATTGACTCATGACACTCACCACAACATACCGCAATAAAGATATCTCAAAACTACTCAGCCCATCAGCCGTAGCTGTCATTGGCGCCTCCACCAACCCCAAGTCCATCAGTGGCCAACCTTTAGCCCACATGATTAACTGCAAGTACGAGGGCGGGCTCTATCCAGTCAACCCACAACGTAGCGAAGTGCAAGGCCGTAAATCTTACGCCAGCGTATTAGACATCCCCGAACAATGTGATGTTGCGGTGATTGCCGTGCCACGCGTACACGTGCCCAAAGCCCTCGATGATTGTGGCAAAGCAGGCATTCCGTTTGCCGTAATTCTGACCGCTGGTTTTATCGAAACCGGTGATGACGCTGGCGCCGCCATGCAACTCGAACTCGAGCAAGCCATTGCCCGCAGCGGGGTATGTGTAGTCGGCCCCAACTGTGTAGGTGTGATGAACGTTATCACCCGCGCTTATATGGCTTTTGGTGGTGCATTATCCGACCCCGCATTACGCCCGGGCCCACTCGCCATCGTCTCGCAAAGCGGCGGTTTTGGCCAATCGATGATGACGTTTGCCAATGCCCAAGGCATAGGCTCTAACTATGTCATCTCCTGCGGTAACGAAACTGGCTTAACCTTCTTTGACTTTGCGCACGACTTCTTAGAGCGTGATGAAGTCAAAATGATTGCCACCTATATGGAAGCTACCACTGCTGGCCACGAACTGCGCGAGCTCGGTCAGCATGCGTTGCGCGTTGGCAAACCCATTTTAATGATCAATGTTGGCAATGGTGCTGCAGGTCGCAGAGCAGCCAGCTCACACACCGGTAAACTCACTGCCGATCACACCTTATTACGCGCCACTTTCCAAGAAGGTGGTTTTATTGAAATTAGCGACCTCGATGAATTAGCCGATGTCGCGCGCTTAGTCAGTGCTGGCAAATACCCCAAAGGTCGCCGCGTCTGTGTCTTTACAGGCTCCGGCGGTTGGGGTGTGCTGATGGCCGAGCACTGCGAAAAAAACGGTCTCAGCTTGCCGCTGCCTGAAGCGGCTACCCAAGATAAACTGCGTGGGCTCGAGTCGACATTCTCGTCGGTGGGCAACCCCATTGATATGATGGCCAATTATGGCGATCAATACAAAGCTATTGAATGTGTGCTCGATGATCCTTCGTTCGATATGTTTATGGTGCGCTCAGCCTCAGGCCCCGATGTGGGGATTTGGACCGATCGTTTAATTGCCACTGCTGCTAAAACCGACAAGCCGATCATCGTCAACTGGTCGTCCTCGCCAACCCGCGATGTCGATGTACGCATGCGGCTAGAAAATAGTGGCGTGTTATGCGCCCACTTTGCTGGTCGTGCTGCCCGCGCTATGGCCATCTTCACCGACTTTGCACTGAAGCGTGAACGTCATCTCCAAGCCAAAGACAGCCCACGTCCGATTGCGCCCCAAGATTTAGCACTGCCCAGTAGCGGAGGCGCTTTGTCTGAACAACAATCCAAAGCCTGCGTTGCACGCTATGGTATACGTACCACACAAGAGGTATTGCTCAGCTTAGCGGAGATTCATGCACTGACTAGCGCTCCGCTGCAATTCCCAGTTGCTGTCAAACTTGCCTCACCCGATATCCCCCATAAAACCGAAGCTCAGGCTGTTCTGCTCAATATTCAATCCTTAGCTGCGCTCAAAACAGCTGCCCAAACCGTCCATGACAATGGCTTGCGTTATGCGCCTGGTGCGCGTATCGATGGCGTCTCTATTCAAGAGATGGCCAGCGGCATTGAATTCATCATCGGTGCTGTCAATGATCCGCAATTTGGCCCGTACATCATGGTGGGTCTCGGTGGTATTTTCACCGAGGTCTTAGGTGACGTCGCCCATCGCTTCGCACCGGTGAGTCCGGCTGAAGCCGAAACTATGGTGAGCGCACTACGGGGCGCTGCCATGCTCGACGGTGTGCGGGGGCAAGCCCCAGCTGATCGGGCAGCGTTAATCGACGCGATCGTGCGCCTATCATGGCTGATTACCGACCACGCCGATCATATTAGTGAAATCGATCTGAATCCGATATTTATAGGCCCTGTGGGTCAGGGCATTACGGTCGCCGATGCCCTGATTGTTATCCCGACACTGACACCGACCGCTTGAGGAGATCATCATGACTTGGCAACCTGTGATTGACCAATTACACGCCCATCAACGGCTTGCCCAAGAAATGGGCGGGACCGAGCGGGTTGCCAAACATCGTGCTGCCGGCAAACTCACGGTGCGCGAGCGTATTACGCAACTCTTAGACCCTGATTCTTTTCACGAAGTTGGTAGTATTAGCGGCACACCCGTATACGACGAACAGGGAAATATTGTTGCCCTCACCCCGAGTTACTTAGTGATGGGGCGCGGTCGGATCAACGGCCTACCGGTAATCATCTCGGGCGACGATTTTACTGTTCGTGGCGGATCCTCAGAGGGTGGTATCAAAGATAAGTTATTGCGGGTGGAGATGATGGCACGTGAATTACGTCTACCCCTGATTCGGTTGGTCGATGGTACTGGCGGCGGCGGTTCAGCGCGCACTACCGAGGTCTTAGGTTATATGAAATGCCCTAGCCTTTTAGGCTGGGGGCTAGCGGTAGAGAATTTATCGACCATACCTGTGGTGAGTCTCGCCTTGGGTTCGGTAGCCGGACTCGGTGCGATGCGTGTTGCTGGCAGTCATTATTCGATTATGATCAAAGACACTTCGCAACTGTTTGTAGCAGGTCCACCGATTGTGAAACGACTGGGTCAGAATTACACCAAAAATGAACTCGGTGGCAGTCAAATCCATGCTCGTAATGGTACTGTCGATGATGTGGCAGCGTCTGAAGCACAAGCTTTTGCGCTCGCCCGACGTTTTCTATCATACTTGCCGCCTTCAGTCTATGAACTACCACAGCGCACACCCAATAGCGACGATCCGCAACGCCGCATTGATGCCTTAATTGAAGCAGTGCCGACCGACCCGCGCAAGGTCTACAAAATACGCCCGATTGTCGAGTCCGTAGTGGATGCCGGTTCTTTCTTCGAAATCGGCCGCCAATGGGGACGCTCCATAGTCACCGGCTTTGCCCGCCTTGATGGTTGGCCGGTTGCCATAATGGCGAGCGATCCGTTTCACTATGGAGGCGCATGGACAGTACATGCCGCACGCAAGATTCGACGCTTTGTCGACCTCGCCCAAACATTCCATCTACCGATGGTGCATTTAGTCGACTGCCCAGGCTTTATGATAGGTCTCGAAGCCGAACAAGACAGTGCGATTCGCTTTGGCATGGAGGCAATCACCGCCATTAACGAAGGTTCCATCCCTTGGTGTGGCATCATCATGCGCAAATGTTTCGGGATTGCTGGTGGCGCTCACGTCAACAACGCCCGCTATTCCATGCGTTATGCCTGGCCGTCAGCAGAATGGGGATCGTTACCGATCCAAGGCGGCCTAGAAGTCGCGTATCGCGCTGAGATCGATGCCGCGCCTGACCCAGCTGCAAAAATGGCCGAAATCGAGAAACGCCTTCGGCTCCTAGGCTCACCCTTACGGAGCGCTGCAGCATTCAATATTGATGAAATCATTGACCCCCGTGATACCCGTAGAATCCTTTGCGATTTTGCTAATGTCGCTGCCGGCGCTCGCGTCCCAGGACGACCCAGTTTTGGCTACCGTCCGTAGTCCCTACCATCTCCATTACTCTCGCGCACTGCTGTGCTTGAGTGTAGGGCTTGCGTCACTCGTTTGGGCGCAATCTTATCCTGAGCGCGCAATTCGACTGGTTGTGCCTTTCGCTCCAGGTGGCACTGCCGATGTCCTGGCGCGCATTCTGGGGCAGCGCCTAGCAGAAAACCTGGGTCAAGCCGTGATGATCGATAATCGCGGCGGGGTTGCCGGCAATCTAGGCACTGCATTTGCAGCTCGTGCCGTTGCTGATGGCTACACTTTATTACTTGGTGTAGTGTCCCCATTAGCAATTAATGTCAGCCTCTATGGCGCTAAGTTGCCCTACGATCCACTGCGCGACTTTGCGCCGATCTCTTTGATTACTAAAATGCCTCAAGTAATCGCCTCACACCCCTCAGTACCGATACGCGACGTCAAAGGTCTCATCCGCCTTGCCCAGCAACGACCGGGCAAACTCTCTTTTGGGAGTGCTGGTATCGGCACTTCAAATCATCTGGTTGGCGAATTACTCAATACCGTTGCCCATATTCGGATGGTGCATGTACCCTTCAAGGGTGCAGGCCCTGCATCTGTGAGCGTGTTATCCGGAGAAATTGATATGATGATTTCTGGGCCGCCCGCTGTCATGCCTTTTTTCAAAACCCAACGCTTACGCGCGCTTGCGGTCACGAGCGCCGAGCGTTCTCCGGCACTGCCAGAAGTGCCAACCTTAATCGCTGCCGGCTTTCCTGGGCTTGAGGCTACCGCTTGGTATTCCTTAATGGCACCCACTGGTACAGCACGCCCAATCATTGATAAAGTGCATAGCGCTCTGCTCAAAGCCTTAGAAACACCACAAATTCGCCAACGCCTACTCGATGAGGGCGCGGCCCCTCAATCCTCAAGCCCTGAAGAACTACTCAGTTTCATGCGTCAAGAAATCGCCAAATGGGCCTTAGTGGTTCACCAGGCAGGGGTGCGTATTGATTAGCGCACTAAGCTTCATGCTTAATCCTATAATTACCGTAAACCTGTATTCATTGCAATGCAATGCATTCCTAATCTATTTTAAATCCACTCGCGCTTGACCCACTCTCGGAGGTTGTCTCCATGACACGCAATATCCAACACCGCCCAAAATCCAATCCCATACACTTAAGCTTATCCCTGCTGTTCTGCGCCCTTGCCAGCTTCAGCAGCTTGATCCACGCACAACAATGGCCAACCAAAGCTGTGCGGATCATCGTGCCCTTCCCGCCAGGTCAGGCTGCCGACATCATTGCCCGAAATATTGCCGAGCGGCTCACACCCGTATTCGGTCAAGCAGTGATGATCGATAATCGTCCGGGTGCTGGTGCCGCGCTAGGTACCGAATTGGCGGCAAAGTCTGCCCCTGATGGTTATACGTTTCTCGCTGGCGGTACTGCGGCATTGGCGATTAATCCCCATCTCTATCCTAAAATTGGCTACGACACCCTGCGCGACTTTGCACCCGTGTCGCAGTTAGTCGGCATCGGTATGGTGTTTACCGTGACGCCAAGTCTGCCCGCCCGCAACCTACAAGCACTCATCAGCTTAGCGCGCCAAAAACCCAAACAACTCAATTACGGTTCTTCCGGTAGCGGTAGCACTTCGCACTTAGTTACCGCCATGCTCGCCTCGCGCGCTGGTATCGAACTCACCCACATCCCCTACAAAGGCGCGATCCCCGCGCTCACCGACTTGATGGCCGGACAAGTGATGTTGGTCGCCGACACCACCGCAGTCACCATTCCGTTGATTAAAGCGCAAAAAATTCGCGCCCTCGCCATCTCAACTGAAAAGCGCCTGCCGCAATTACCAGACTTAGCTACAGTCGCGGAGCAAGGCTATCCCGGGTATCACTATCAAACATGGACCTCGATTGTTGCCCCAGCCAACACACCTACCGCCATTGTGGAGCGCATGAGCAATGAAATCGTCAAAATCATTCAACAACCCGAGGTCAATAAACGCCTCACCGAGATGGGCTTTATTCCCGTTGGCAGTCCGCGCGAGCAAGCCACTGCGTTTATCAAAGCCGAATACAGCGCGTGGCAGAAAGCGGTGCACATCTCTGGCGCCAAAGTTGACTAAATTCCAAAACGGTTGAAATGAATTAACTAATTGATTTTATTGGATTATTTTTAAATTGCTTAGCCTGCTTCGCAATTACCAGTATCGTCAATTGGCAGTGGCTGCTGCACTCGGTGCAACCACCGTGTTGGGCTATACACCCACCGCCTACACGCTGATCCCTATCATCACCTTCGGCGGATTGTTCGCGCTATGGCAGCACGCCACTACAGCACGCGCTGCAGCGCTGATCGGCGGGTGCTTTGGGCTGGCTTGGTTTGGTGTTGGAGTGTCATGGATTTACATTAGCCTGCACGACTTTGGCGGCACGCCTGCGACAGGTGCATTACTACTGACCGCGGCGTTTTGTAGCTACTTAGCCCTGTTTCCAGCGCTTGCCGGTTACTGCGTTAAGCGCTTTCAACAAGCCCATATCAGCTATTGGCTACTCGTCGCGCCCGCGCTGTGCACCATCAGCGAATGGCTACGCGGTGTATTGTTTACCGGCTTCCCTTGGTTGCATCCTGGCTACAGTCAGACCGCTAGTCCACTGGCCGGTTATGCCGCTGTACTCGGTATTCATGGTATTAATTTTCTATTGTTTACTAGTGCTGGCCTCTGTGCTTTGCTCTACCAATCCTTGCGCTCACGCACCACCACACCCAAGCTTTGGGCTAGCACCGTCATCGTGGGGGCGCTATGGGCGGGCGGCTACGGCCTCAACCAAATCGCCTGGACCAGCGCCTCACCCCAGCCGCTGACTGTGAGTGTTTTGCAAGGCAATGTCTCCCAAGATCAAAAATGGCATCCTACAGCGCTACGTGAAACACTACTCACCTACCTTGATATGGTGCGTCAAAGCCACAGCCAACTGATTGTGTTACCCGAGACTGCACTTCCCCTATTCCTCCAAGATGTGCCATCAGATTATCTAGAGGCGATGGCACATCACGCCCGAGCCCAAGGCGGGGCGGTATTGCTGGGCGTGCCTGAGCGTGGTCGTAGCGGCGAGTATTACAACAGTGTGCTAGCGCTCGATGGTCACACCAGTCAGTTTTATCGTAAAAGTCACTTAGTACCATTTGGCGAATTCATCCCCTTGCGCGCACTCATCGCCAGCCTAGTCTCACAAATCGCTATCCCACTCCAAGACTTCAGTCCCGGTAGCATCACCCAACAACCTCTCACACTAGGCAACGAACGTATCGCCATCAATATTTGTTACGAAGACGCGTTTGGGGACGAAATCATCCGCCAACTGCCGCTGGCGACCGTGTTAGTCAATGTCAGCAATGTCGCGTGGTTTGGACACTCCCATGCCGCCCAACAACACCTACAAATAGCACAGATGCGGGCACGCGAGACAGGGCGCTTTATGCTACGCGCCACCAACACCGGCATGACCGCGATCATTAACCCCTATGGTCAGGTGCTAGCTGCCGCCCCCGAGTTTAGTCGCACGTCGGTAGACTACACCGTCACCGGCATGCATGGCAGCACACCATACATTTATTGGGGTAATCACTGCATACTCTGGCTGTGCGGCCTAATTTTGGGCGGAGCCACAATTCTACGCTATCGCGCTCGCCCAACTGCTAACCACTAGGCATGATCTACTAGACACAATCTACTAGATCAAGCACTGCCAAGCCGTCATCCCCATCAAGCCCCTTTGGCGTCTAGCGCTAAACACGGTACAATCGCCGCTTACTCACGGCCACCCATTTATGCTGACTTTTCAACAAATTATTCTCACGCTCAACCAATTCTGGGATGGCCAAGGCTGCGCCTTGTTACAACCCTACGATATGGAAGTCGGTGCAGGTACTTTTCATACGGCAACCTTTCTCCGTGCAATTGGCCCAGAGCCTTGGCAAGCCGCATTTGTCCAACCCTCGCGACGCCCCAAAGATGGTCGCTATGGCAACAACCCCAATCGCCTACAGCACTACTATCAATACCAAGTGGTGCTCAAGCCCTCGCCGCTACATATTCAAGAACTCTACCTCGACTCACTACGCGCGCTGGGCATCGACACCCAAGTCCATGACATCCGCTTTGTTGAAGATGATTGGGAGTCCCCGACACTCGGTGCCTGGGGTTTGGGCTGGGAAGTTTGGCTTGACGGCATGGAAGTGACCCAATTCACCTATTTCCAAGAAGTCGGTAGTCTCGTGTGTAAACCCGTGCTCGGCGAAATCACCTATGGCCTAGAGCGGCTCGCGATGTATTTACAGGGCGTTGAATCGGTGTTTGATCTGATCTGGACGCCGGGGGTGACCTATCGCGACGTCTACCACCAAAACGAAGTCGAGCAATCCCGCTACAACTTTGAACTCTCCAATACCGATATGCTGTTCCAACACTTCAAAGACTACGAGAGCGAAGCGCAACGGCTGATTACTGCAGCTTGCGTATTACCAGGCTATGAAATGGTGATGAAAGCCTCACACACCTTTAACCTGCTCGATGCCCGAGGCGCGATTTCAGTGACCGAACGAGCAGCCTATATTGGACGGGTGCGCGCACTCGCCCGTGCTGTAGCGCAAGCCTACTACGACTCGCGTGAAGCCTTGGGCTTCCCCTTGGTGCGTGCACGATGAGCACCGATATATTACTGGTAGAGCTGCGCACCGAGGAGCTACCACCCAAATCTTTGGCCAAGCTAGCCGAAGCGTTTCGCCATAACCTCAGCACCGACTTACAACAACAGGGCTTTCTCAGCCCCGAGAGTCAGTCTCGCGCCTATGCCACACCACGCCGCTTAGCAGTAGAGATCAGCGCGGTAGTCAGCCACTCGCCGGACAAAACCTTAGAAGTGCTAGGCCCGTCACTCAAAGTCGGGCGCGATGCAACCGGTCAAGCCACACCAGCACTCCTTGGCTTTGCCAAGAAAAACGGTATGCACGTAGAGCAACTGAGCGAAATCGATACCCCTAAAGGTCGCGTCTTTGTCTGCCGCAAAACTGTTAGCGGTAGCGCCCTCGCGCAAAGCCTTGCAAGTAGTGTTGAGGCCGCACTAAAACGCCTACCTGTCGCGAAAATGATGCGCTGGGGCAGCGGGGACGCCGAATTCGTGCGTCCCGTCCACGGCTTAATCCTGCTCCATGGCAGCAGTCTGATTACTGGCCAAGTATTGGGTATTGATGCTAGCCACCAAACCTGCGGTCATCGGTTTATGGGCAGCGCGCGCCTGAACATCAACAACGCCACTGAATACGCGACTCGCTTAGCCACCGAAGGCATGGTGATGGTCGACATTGCCGAGCGCCGCGCCTTGATCGATCACTTACTGCAAGCCGCCGCGAGCACCCACCACGCCACACTCGGTGCACTGGCTGACTACAACCGATTACTCGATGAAGTCACCGCCTTGGTCGAATACCCCGCTGTCTACACCGGTGCCTTCGATTCCGAATTCTTAAGCGTGCCGGCCGAGTGTCTGATTCTGACCATGCGGCAAAATCAAAAATACTTTCCCTTGTTTGACCTGAGCGGCCAGTTAACTCACCGCTTCCTGATCGTTAGCAACATGCAAGTATCTGATCCTAAACATATTATTGGTGGCAATCAGCGCGTAGTGCGGCCGCGCCTAGAAGACGCACGCTTCTTCTACGAACAAGACCGCAAACATAGTCTTGCCAGTCGTCTGTCGGGTTTAGATAAAGTGATCTATCACAACCAACTCGGCAGCCAAGGTTTGCGCAGCACCCAAATCAGCCAACTCGCGGGTCACATCGCGCGCGCCCTCACCCCCTCTGACCCAGCTGCAATCGCCGCCGCCGAACGCGCTGGGCTACTCGCTAAAACCGATTTAGTCACTGACATGGTCGGCGAATTCCCGGAACTCCAAGGCATTATGGGCCGTTACTACGCCACTCATGATGGCGAGCCGCTGGCCGTAGCCGAAGCAATCGCTGCGCATTACCTGCCGCGCTTTGCCGGTGACCAACTGCCCACTGGTGTTGTTGCGTGTGCCGCCGCCTTGGCCGACAAACTCAATGCCCTGGCTGGCTTACTCAGCATTGGTCAAAAGCCCACGGGCGACCGCGATCCGTTCGCGCTACGTCGTCATGCCCTTGGTGTGATTCGGATTCTGATTGAACGCGACTTGGCGTTGCCACTGGATGACTTGCTGAGCTGGGCTTTTGCACCATTTGCCCAAACCCAAACCAATCCACAAGCAAACACTGACTTAGCAACATTTATTTATGAGCGACTCCGTGGTTACTGTAGTGATGCGGGCTACACCGCACAAGAAATCGAAGCCGTCTTGACACTACGACCCGTGCGCATTCAACACATCCCGCGCCAACTGCAAGCCGTGCGTGCGTTTGCCGCCCTACCTGCTGCTAGCGCCTTGGCCGCTGCCAATAAACGGGTCGCCAATATCCTCCACGACCAAACGCCAGCCACCCATGTCAACGCCGAATTACTGCAAGAGCCCGCAGAACAGGCGCTATATGCCGCACTCACCCAGGCCATCAGTGCCGCCGAGCCCCTATATGCTGCAACCGACTACACAGCTTATTTACAAACATTCGCCGCATTGCGCGAACCAGTAGATGCTTTTTTTAATGCAGTTATGGTCAATGCTGACGATCCTCAATTAAGACATAACCGCTTAGCGCTTCTAGGTCAGTTGCAAATCGCCATGAATCGTATTGCTGATCTCGCCAAGCTTGCCACATGAAATTGGTGATCCTGGATCGCGATGGTGTCATCAATCACGATAGCCCAGGCTATATCAAAAGCCCTGCCGAATGGTTACCGATTACAGGCAGCCTAGAGGCGATTGCCAGCCTCAACCAAGGCGGCTACCACGTAGTTGTCGCTACCAATCAATCAGGCCTCGGTCAGGGACTGTTTGATATGGCAACGCTCAACGCCATACATCATAAAATGCATCAAGCGCTGGCCCAAGTTGGCGGACGCATTGATGGTATTTTCTATTGTCCACACACCCGCGATGCCCAATGCCAATGCCGCAAACCACAACCGGGGCTACTCCAAGCCATCGCCAAGCGCTGTAACACGCCACTGACTGACGTGCCGTTTATTGGCGACTCGGAGCGCGACATACTCGCCGGAGCAGCCGTTGGCGCACAACTACATTTGGTACTCACCGGCAATGGGCTTGCCACCCAAGCCGCAGGTCTACCCCCACATACTCGCGTGCATGCCGACCTGGCCGCTGCTGCTCGCGAACTGTTACGGTCTTCACCCCAATCATGAATAAGACTGTAATTGTATTGCGCTCTGGCCTATTTGCCTTATTTCAACTCATCATCACCCCACCATTTACCCTGATCTCGGTCATGACATGGCCGCTCGCACCGCTCACCCGTTATCGGGTGATCTCGCAATGGGCACGATGCCTGATGTGGGCACTACGCGTATTCTGCGGCGTTCGCTATCAAGTGATTGGTGCTGAGCATATTCCAACGCAGCCATGCATTATTTTCGCCAAGCACCAATCGGCTTGGGAGACCTTAGCGTTTCAATTGATTTTTCCACCACAAGTGTGGGTGCTCAAACGCGAACTGCTCTATATTCCATTTTTTGGCTGGGGTCTGGCCATGCTCTCGCCGATTGCGATCAACCGCAAACAATGGCGCTCTGCAATCACCGAAATGGTGCGTCAAGGCCAGCAACGACTACGCGCAGGCTTCTGTATTGTAGTGTTCCCAGAAGGCACGCGCATCGCACCGGGTGAGCGCGGCACCTATCGTGCAGGCGGCGCCCATGTTGCGATCCAAACTCAAACCCCATTATTACCAGTCGCCCACAATGCCGGTTGGTGCTGGGGTCGCCACTCGTTTCTAAAACGTCCGGGGCTGATTACCGTACATATTGGCCCGCCTCTCACCCCACATACCGCAGAAGATGCCAAACAACTCACGCAACGAGCGGCCGAATGGATAGAGGCCCATATCCCACCACCGAACAGCCGCTTACCGTCACCTTAGTTCGCCACGCGCGCAACCCCAATCCCCGTCATGGCGCTCGAATTTCATCCCCTGATACTGCGTGGACAAACCATCCCGCACGCACTACAAGCGCGGCGTAATCGACGTCAAATCAGTCTCAGCGTTGATGAACGCGGCCTAGTCATTCATGTGCCCACCCGTGTCAGACCGGCACTGATTCAAACCGCGATTGATCAGCATGCACAGTGGATCGTCGACCAATATCAACGCCAACGTACGCCCCCACGCCTTTGGTGTGATGGTGAGCGCATCATGTTCTGCGGCAAGCCGCTGACCTTAATCGCAGACGCCACGCTCACCCAAGCCCTACAATTAAATGACCCTGCAGACACCTTACACTTTCATAGCGATTTAAATGGCGCTGCCCTCGCTCGCATCATTCATCAGTGGTTGCAGCAACAAGCACTCACCACCTTTGCCACGCACTGCCATCAGCATTGTCAGCAATTGCAATTAAATCCCTGTCCGGTGCAACTGTCGAACGCGCGCACCCGTTGGGGTAGTTGTCATCGCAAGGGTCATATCCGTATTAACTGGCGCTTAATTCAAGCACCACACCCGTGGATGCGTTATGTCACCGCCCATGAAGTCGCGCACTTGCGCCATATGAATCACTCCAGCGCTTTTTGGCAAACTGTAGCCACACTAGACCCCGACTATCAACAACACCGCCTGGCCCTGCGCCGTCAAGCCCGTGATTATTTATGGCTGTAGCATCAGTCGAGAACCAAGGCTTGCCTCGCCTGCTGTGCTACACTTTCAAAACTCAAACTCGTACTGCTATCGCAAGCACTATTGCAAACACTTTAGCAAGCACTATCACTAGCACCCTCACCAACAAAAACCCGACATCTATGAATACCCTCGCCACACCACAACTCTGCGCTATTGCAGAGCCACTGCACCAGCAAGCACCTCGACAACTCACTACCATCGCGCTGTGCATACTATTGGCTCAAGGCTTGAGCGCTTGTGGTAATAAAACACCCTTATATCTACCAACACCGGCACCGAAAACAGAACCCGCGCCGCAGTCAAATACCAACAAACCCAGCGCCAGCAATCCCGCTACATCACAAACGCCTTAGCACCATACAAATTGCACTACTCAGACACCACCCCCACTACAAACAACTACACTACCCCAGACACTACCATGACCTCATTTGCTTACCGTAACGGCACGCTCTACGCCGAAGATGTACCCCTAGCTCACATTGCCCAGCAGTTTGGCACACCGTGTTATGTCTACTCGCGCGCTGCGCTCACTAGCGCATGGTGCGACTTTGATCAGGCATTTAGCGGACGCGATCATCTGGTCTGCTATGCCGTCAAAGCCAACCCCAATCTGGGCATCCTGAATGTGTTTGCGCGTTTAGGTAGCGGTTTTGACATTGTCTCCGGCGGTGAACTCGCACGAGTGCTTGCCGCTGGTGGTGATCCGCAAAAAATTGTGTTCTCCGGCGTTGGCAAAACAGCCCAAGAAATGCGTGATGCGCTAGAAGCAAAAATCCTCTGCTTTAATATCGAATCAGCTGCCGAACTCGAATTACTCAATCGCGTTGCCGGTGACTTAGGCGTCATTGCGCCAATCAGCTTGCGGGTAAATCCCGACGTGGATGCAAAAACCCATCCCTATATTGCCACCGGCCTCAAAGACAATAAATTTGGCGTTGCCTATACCGATGCGCTTGCAGTCTATCAACGCGCCAGTCAGTTACCACACGTGCATATTACCGGTGTGGACTGTCATATTGGTTCGCAACTCACCGAGGTTGCACCATTTATCGCCGCACTGGAGCGGGTGTTGTTGTTGGTCGATGCACTAGAACGTAGCGGTATTGCGATACACCATCTCGACTTAGGTGGCGGCTTAGGTATCCGCTACCAAGACGAAACCCCACCAGCTATGCAAGATTACGCGCAGGCGCTGCTCAAGGCCTTGGGACAACGCCCACAAAAACTACTGTTCGAACCTGGACGCCTGCTCACTGGCAATGCCGGTGTATTACTCACCGAAGTGCTATATCTCAAGCCTGGTGTGGACAAAAATTTTGCGATTATCGATGCCGCCATGAATGACCTCATGCGACCGGCACTATATGATGCATGGCACAACGTGCTGCCGCTTCAAGCACCCGCCAGCGATGCACAACTCCTACACTACGACATTGTTGGCCCCGTATGCGAGAGTGGTGACTTCTTAGCGCGGCATCGCGCGCTTGCCATTCAAGCCGGTGATCGACTCGCTATTGCCTCTGCTGGCGCCTATGGTATGAGTATGGCCTCTAACTACAACACGCGTCCCCGTGCTGCAGAAGTCATGGTTGATGGCGCACACATACACTGCATTCGTGAGCGCGAAACACTCGCACAACTGATGGCCAATGAGCATCGTCTGCCGACTGCTGATTGACGGTGTTGTGTTTCATACCTTAGATCATCACAAACATATCAATCATCGATGTGGATGCAATCTGACAAACGTCATCAGATAGTCAAAAATAATTCATAAACCTATTGCAATTATTTTTAGCTGTGCCTTAGAATTGCTACACCTCACATGGTGCTTGTTGTCATTGAACATTAATGCAACAACAGTTGTAAGTTGTCAGGTTAGTAGTCTTCATCAACGCACTGACGACATACACTTCGGCATCATGCGCTGGCAGTGTGGTCATTTAACCGCACTAATCAGATGCCAACGTTAACTAGAAGGAGACATCATGGCAGCGAAGAAAAAAGCAGTTACAAAAAAGAAAGTAGTCGCAAAAAAACCGGTAGCAAAAAAAGCAGTCGCTAAAAAGCCCGTGGCTAAAAAAGCAACCGCTAAAAAACCGGTAGCAAAAAAAGCAGCCGCTAAAAAACCGGTCGCTAAAAAGAAAGCAGCCAAGAAAAAAGTCGCAAAGAAGTAAGTATCACTCACGCTTGAAGCTGAGCGTGAAGTTGCAAAAAAGCCGAGGCGTGCCTCGGCTTTTTTCATGCGAATCCAGCCCCAAACCCCTCACAATCTAAATTAAAATTATCCAATAAAATCAAATAGTTATTAATTTTTTAGGGGGTTGTTAAATTACACCAAAAACAGTGTCGCCAAACCCAGAAAAATAAAGAATCCACCGCTATCAGTGATCGCTGTAATCATCACACTAGAACCCATTGCGGGGTCGCGACCCAGCTTCTCCATCGCTAACGGAATCAACACTCCCATCAAGGCTGCTAGCAATAAATTCAGCACCATCGCAGCGGTCATCACCGCACCTAATTGCCAATTGCGATACATCAGAAAAGCAAACAGACCCACCACGCTACCCCAGATCAAACCATTCAAAGCAGCAACGCCAATCTCTTTAATCAACAACGGTCGGGCGCTATCACGGGTGATCTGCCCCAGCGCTAAGGCACGCACTATCATCGTTGTAGTTTGATTGCCCGAGTTACCACCAATGCCGGCAATAATCGGCATCAACGCGGCCAGCGCCACCAACTGTCCAATCGAATCCTCAAACAAGCCAATGACTCGCGATGCCACAAAGGCGGTGACCAAATTAATGGCCAACCAAGACCAGCGATTACGCACGCTCTTCCATACCGAAGCGAATAAATCTTCTTCCTCTTGCAAGCCGCCTGCTGAGAGAATCTCGCTATCCTTCGCCTCGCGAATAAAATCGAGCACTGCATTAATCGTCGCCCGACCCACCAAGCGCCCCTCAACATCAACCACCGGCGCTGAAACCAAGTCGTAACGCTCAAAGGCGCTAGCTGCATCTTGGGCATCTTGCTCGGGTTGAAAACTAGAATAATCGCGCACCATCACCTCACCGACCAAAATATCGGGGTCGGTCACCAACAAGCGATGTAGGGGCAGCAGCCCTTGCAGACGTTCATCACGGTCTACTACAAACAACTGATCGGTATGATCAGGGAGTTGATGTAAGCGCCGCAGATATCGTAATACCACCTCCAAGGTCACATCCTCACGCACCTCAATCATCTCAAAGTCCATGAGCGCACCCACCGCATCGGAGGCATAAGACATAGCCGAGCGCAACTGCTCGCGCTCCTCAGTCGACAAGCCTTTGACCACATCCAGAATCACATCTTCGGGTAGATCAGGGGCGAGATAGGCGATCTCATCGGTATCGAGCTGCTCGGTCGCGGCGACCAGCTCGTCCTCATCCATGTTGGCAATTAAGGTCTCACGCACCGCATCAGAGACTTCGAGCAGAATATCGCCATCTCGATCTGCTTTCACTAAGTCCCAAACTACCAAACGCTGGTCTAGGGGCAGTGCCTCTAGCACGTAGGCAATATCAGCAGGGTGTAGGCGATCGAGCAGCTGCTGTAGCCCAGCAAGGTGCTGACGATGCACCACCGTCTCAACCAAATCTTGACGGGGGCTGGCCTGCCGATGCACCAACGACTCTACCAGCTCGTAACGACGCAACATCTCGACGACTTGCTCGAGATAAGCTTCAACATTACGACGGAGATCGGGTTGGTCAGACATCAGGGGCGCCCAGATGAATCCACAAACAAAGCAAGAGTAACGCTAGACTTGTGAAGTTGTTGTGATGCGGTGGGAGTGCTGCGCTCAGATAGTGCAAACACCACCACAATTGCACTACCTCAGAATAAAGGCCATTGAGCGATCGTGATCGCTTTCACCAAGACCTATCGCTGAACGTGCGCGCACATTTTAGGAGGATAAACCCACGCTGTCCAAGCATTCGTGCATTATTTGGTAAAAAATTTGAGCCTGTAAATAAATTTACCTCTGCGGTGACACATTGCTGACAATCCGGGCGCGCAGCCCTGACCATTCAGCGCCCGCACTGAATCCTTATTATTTGACTACTGCTTAGATACGACATGCAGACCCAACACCGACGATGCGTTTTTTTAGCGCGCTGACCAAGCCGCACTCTATTACAATAGCGCTTTAATCCCGCTCTATTCTCGCTCTTTTAAAAGAGCACTTGATTACCTTTCTTATTTTTTGCCCTACTCATGTATTACCTGTCTCATGTATCACCAGTCTCATGTATTACCAGTCTCTTGTATTACCGTTCTCATGTATTACCAATCTCATTTTTTTCAATAACACCCTAGCCAAGCCATCACCATGTCCGCCGCCCTCAATGCCAAGCTACACCAAGCCCGCACCCTACTACACAGTGGCGATGTGTTATCCGCTGTA